>Ga0247840_10000126_pt1 | contig 150532 bp, 139 predicted proteins | sample LaCruzMarch2015__FD_192404 | JGI IMG/M metagenome (GOLD analysis project Ga0247840, IMG submission 192404) | Freshwater microbial communities from meromictic Lake La Cruz, Castile-La Mancha, Spain - LaCruzMarch2015_17m | ecosystem: Environmental > Aquatic > Freshwater > Lake | place: Spain... | reverse complement strand
TAAACCCGTTACCGTTAAACTTAGAGTGGGATGGGATAATCAAACCATCAATGTGATTGAGATGGCCTTGGGTCTACAAGCCTCAGGTATCAGTGCTCTATCCATCCATGGTAGAACCCGTTCAGCCATGTATAGTGGTTCAGTTGATTATGATTTGATTAGACAAGTCAAAGAACTCTTAGACATACCAGTGATGGCCAATGGTGATATCACTACCTTAGCTGAAGCCAAACATGTCTTAGCTTATACTAAGGCTGATGCGATTATGATTGGTCGAGGGGTATTAGGTAAGCCTTGGTTTATAAAAGAATTGATTGATGGATTGGATGGATTGGCTTACAATGAACCCGATAGTGAACAGCGTTTCAATATAGCTAGGCAACACGCTCTAAACCTAATTGAGAGTGTCGGGGAGAAGCATGCCATGCAACAAATGCGCAGTCATTTTACTTGGTATCTAAAGGGTATGCCTAGAAGTCATCAAATAAAGAATGCGATTACCCAGATGACTAGTTATGAACAATTTGATAGAATAATAAAGGAATATCAAGCTGAGCTTGATAAAATGGTGACATATGAATGAAAATCTAAGTGAGCAAGAACTCGTACGTAGACAGAAAATGGAAGATCTTAGAGCTAAAGGAGTCGATCCTTTTGGCGATGCTTATGTCATCACTGACCATAGTAAACAAATCTTTGATACCTACCAAGATAAAACCAAAGAAGAATTAACTGAATTAAACATTCCTTGTAGTATCGCTGGTAGAATCATGACCAAACGTGATATGGGAAAGGCTGGCTTTATGCATCTTTTAGATCGCGATGGACAGATTCAAGTCTATCTTAGAAAAGATGCCTTAAGTGAATTGGAGTACCAATTGTTTCTAGATGCGGATTTAGGTGACATCGTTGGGATACAAGGAATCATCTTTAGAACCAATCATGGAGAACTCAGTGTTAAAGCTGAACACTATATTCATTTAACCAAAGCCCTTAGACCTCTACCGGATAAATTCCATGGACTTGCGGATATTGAAGAAAGATATAGAAGAAGATACGTTGATTTAATCGTTAATGAAGAAGCCCGTAGAGTAGCCTTTCTTCGTCCTAAGATCATTCGTTCAATTCAACACTACTTTGACTCCATTGGTTTAATTGAAGTTGAAACACCCGTTCTACAGCCTATTCTAGGAGGGGCTGCAGCTCGTCCATTTGTGACCCATCATAATACACTAGACATGAACTTCTATCTACGTATTGCCACCGAATTACCTCTGAAACGATTAATTGTTGGAGGAATGGAAGGGGTCTATGAGATAGGTAGATTATTTAGAAATGAAGGCATCAGTAATCGACATAATCCAGAATTTACAACCGTTGAAGCCTATATCGCCTATTCAGATATGTTGGGTATGATGAACACTGTTGAGAACTGTATTGAATCCGTTGCGATGGAAGTACTGGGGATGACTGAGATTCCATGGGGAGATAAAACGATCCAATTGAAGGGCCCTTATCGTCGTCTACATATGGTCGATGCGATTAAAGAAGCATGTGGAGTAGATTTCTTTAAAGTGACTACACTTGAAGAAGCCCTAGCTTTAGCTAAGGAACATCATATTGAAGTTTTAAAGCACCAGAAAACCTATGGTCATATCGTCAATCTCTTCTTTGAGAACTTTGCGGAGAAGACCATCATTCAACCAACCTTCGTTTATGGGCATCCAATTGAAATATCACCCTTAGCTAAAAAGAATAAACTAGATCCAAGATTCACTGATCGTTTTGAACTCTTCATCGATAGCCGTGAGTATGCCAATGCCTTTTCAGAACTAAATGATCCGATTGATCAAAGACAACGCTTTGAAGACCAGATGAAAGAAAAAGACCTAGGTAATGCGGAAGCCAATGAAATGGATTTAGACTTCGTAGAAGCTCTAGAATATGGAATGCCTCCAACAGGAGGATTAGGTATCGGAATTGATCGTTTGGTTATGCTATTGACCAATCAAGAAACCATACGTGAAGTTATTCTATTCCCTCATATGAGAAATCGTGACTAAAATGCCGATCAATAAAAGCACAGCCAAGCATTATGTATGGGGTGATCAGTTTGATGCTTGGGATTTGATTGATCAAGAAACATTAACCATCAAACAATTAAAGATGCCAGCTCATACAGTAGAACCCTTGCATTATCATCAAAATGCTAAACAGTTCTTCTACATTTTAAAAGGTAAGGCAACCCTTCGTTTGAGCCAGGAAAGAATCGGTTTAACTGAGCAAGATGGAATCGAGATATTACCCAATATTCCTCATCAAATGATCAACGAAACGAATGATGTACTGGAACTGATGGTTGTATCTACCCCATCAGCCAATAAAGATAAGATCATCGTTACTGAATAAGCATAAGTATGTTTGATGATTTCCACTTACACATAAGGTATCCAATTTGGATACTTTTTTAATGTCTATAGATTATAAAGTATAGAGAAACTAACTGCTTTAATTTGGTTAGAACAATAAAAAACTAAGTGTTAAATAAGAACACTTAGTTTACTAATATTAATAGTCTAATCGATTTATGATTATCGTCTTCCCATCATTCCGCCACGACCTTGGTTTGAAGAGTTATAAGTGGCATCAGTGAGTGTTCCATCTTTATAAGCAGTGAAGGTAGCAAGATGATGCTCAGATGCATTCATCAAGTTGGTGAATACTCTTTCTACTTGAGCGGGTAAATCTAGTTTTAAGTAGTTTTCGTAGAGACTTATATTGTATACTTCTGCATTCACTCCGATTTGATAGGATTCCTCTATCGTTGTAGGCAATACAACATAGGTGCTTCCAGTATCTGATGGGATATCTAAGTCATAAGCATCAAAGATTGAGCTTAAGGCATTGATATGCATCGTCTCGGCGTTGATTAGTCGATAATACAGGGTAGAATCACTAAACTTCTCAGCTAAGGCAACATATTCAGCTCTGGCTTTATACTCGTCCAATAAGACAGTATTCAATGTGGTTTCTAAACTCGCTAATTCAGTTGCAGTTAATGTGTCGGGTGTCATCGTAGTGTTGTAACAGACAACTCCACGATCTTGATAACTGCGATTTCCATAATTCTCTAAACCTGTTGGTCGATTGAAATAAGCATCAATTGAACTAATCCCAGCATAGATCACAACCAATCCTACAGCAACTGCACTAAGTATAATTCCTTTTTTCATTGGGTTTCTCCTGAAGTGGTTCTTCACCTACCAGTATAGAAGTTAAATGTTACAAAAGTGTGAAGATTAAATGGTCTTAGTGTTAAGAAAAGACATCAGTTAATGATGTCTTTAAGTTTATAATCCACACTTCAATTGAGCATTACAGTTGGTGCAAGTATTACATCCACCTACTTCTTCTATGACACCTTCTAAACAGATGGGACAGATATCACCGACTTCAACGCCGATATTTCGATCTTGACGATCGGCTCTACGATCAGTCTTCTTTTCTTCGTTTTGTTGTTCCTTAACGTTAACGCCGAAATCATGTACGATATCCATTTGAGCCCAATTTGAATCTTCATCATTACTGAGAGATAGAACTTGAGAATCACGTGATCCATCGACATAAACGGTTCCGCCTTTAGCCTTACCATCATAAAGTCTTTCATATATCTTTTGGACTTCTCTAACTGAGAAACCCTTAGGTGCATTAACAGTTTTAGATATACTAGAATCAATCCATCTTTGAATGGCACATTGAGTATCCGCATGTTCTTGAGGACTCAGATCCATCGCACTGACAAAGAAATCAGGTAGACTCTGTCTAGTATACCCTGGATTTAGTGCCAACCACGCTTCAACGATTTCAGCATTGACTTCAATAAACTTACCAAGTCTTCCACTACGATAGTAAGAGAAGGAGAAGTAAGGTTCTAGTCCAGTTGATACACCAACCATAGTTCCGGTTGATCCAGTAGGGGCTATCGTTAATAGATGTGAATTACGAATACCATATTTTAGAATATCTTGACGAATACTTTCTTTCATACCCTTCATATAACCAGTATTGATGAACGCTTCACGATCACTTAAGAAAGGGAAGGATCCTTTTTCTTTAGCCAATTCTACTGAAGCTTGATAGGCACTCTCTGCTATGGTTTTAAAGACAATATTAATCGTCTCTAAGGATTCAAGTGATCCATAGCGTTTACCTGCCCAAATCAGTAAATCATGTAGACCCATGACACCTAAGCCAACTCTTCTTTCACCTAAAGCTTGTTTCTTATTGGGCTCTAAAAAATATGGAGTATCATCGATGACATTGTCTTGCATTCTTACGGTTAAAGTAACACTACGCTCTAAATCTTTATAAAGGATTTCACCTGTTTTATGATCAACAAAGTTAGCTAAGTTGATGGCTGCTAAGTTACATACACTATAAGGAGCCAAAGGTTGTTCACCACAAGGATTGGTCGCTACAACTTTTTGTCCATAGGCTTTCGCATTGGTCATATCATTGGCATTGTCAATAAAGAAGATGCCAGGTTCTGCGGAATAAGTGGCACAGAAACTTACCAAATCCCATAAGTCTCGCGCTCTTATAACACGATAAACTTTAATTGGATAACCCATGGCTTGCCACTCACGAACATCGCCCACATCAGCCCATTTATCATCATAGGCAGCTTTCTGTTCAGGTGTATAGTGTTCTAAGTCAGGGAATCTAAGTTCAAATTTGCTATCATTTTTAACCGCATCCATAAACTCTCTGGTAAAGGTAACCGAAATATTGGCTCCCGATAAGAATTCAGGATTATGGACTTCTAAGCGTCCTCCATCAGAAAGCATAGTCCGGGCATAATCATAAACATTGATAGGTGATGTTTTACTCTCAACCACAACTTCATAGAGTTCTCTTTCAACTCGAGTGAGTGGAATAAACTTTAGTTTACGTTTGGCTTCTTCTCTGATTTGTTCATCATTGGAATTCTCAGTTAACCATTTTAAGACTTTAGGATTCTGCATCTTAGAGATAATAAACTCAATGATATCAGGATGCCAATCGGCTAACATAATCATCTGAGCCCCACGACGAGATCCCCCTTGTTCAACTAGATTGGTTAGATTTGCAATATCATTTAACCATGAGACGGCTCCACTGGATTTGCCTCCAACCCCTTTAGCAGGCGCTGATTTAGGTCTTAGAGATGAACCATTGGTACCAACTCCTCCACCTCTAGACATAATCTCCATGACTTCTTTTCGATGATTGGAAATACCACCTCTAGAATCATGCACAAAAGGCATAACAAAGCAGTTAAAGTAGGTTACTTGAGTTCCACTACCCGCCCCATATAGGACTCTACCAGCTGGAATGACATTTAGATTGGCTAACTCTTCAGCGAATAACTGACTGTATTTATCTTTTAGCTCTAAAGTTGTTTCAGTTGAAGCCAAAGACTTCCCAACTCTTTTCGCAATCTGTTCATAATAGATTTCTAAGGGTTTATCGATGAGTTTAAATGGTCTCTTAATTAAACCAGAATCAGCTTCAGCTTCATCTTCTAGACTGCTTCTAAACTCTTCATCGATTAAAATAGTAGCAAATTCATTGACTGAGTCAATCGAAGTAATGAGTCCGATTCCTCTGGCTGGAAACTTAGGATCTTCCTTAACAATCGTAATAACGATGTCATTTAAACCCAAGGTTTTTAAAGATCGATCTTTCTGAGAATAACGATCTAACATAACCAAACGACTTACGCCACTATGGGTGAGCTTAAAAGAATCTTCAATAGGGTATATATGTTTAAAATGGGTATTAATATCCATATTTAATTTGATAATCGTATTTTTAGTGTACATAAGACAAACTCCTCTTCGTTACAATAGAATAATTTTAACATAGTCCCATTCATTAGTGTAGTTGAAACTACTTTCATTTTATTCTTGGACAAATACATAGTCAGAAAGCCGATTCATATAGACCAATAGTTCATTGGGTAAGGGTTCTATAGTGTGCAACCGAATGACAACACGCTCTGCTCTTCTGACGATGGTCCTAAGATGATTGAGGGCTGCTTTGGTTTCATCATCAAAGGGATAAACAAAATTAGTGAAAGGAACTTGTTTCAGTTCAATCTCAGACTCTATTGTTTTAATTGCTTGATCTAATTGGAGTGGATTGATTGATCCAGCTAGAAATGAATTGATTTTTACTATCTCAGCTACCCGATCCTCAAATTTAATGTGGTATCGTGCTTGAACTAGAATCATGGTTGCGATTAACTCATCTAAACTTCCTAAAGCTTCGATCAATTCAGACCCTTTGCTTATAGATTTGTTTAAAGTTCTTGTGCTTCCTTTATCTCCACTTTTAGTCATGACCGGCATAGCGTTTCTCCAATTTCTGATATAAGATCAATAAAGTTTTATAACATGGGTTAAACAATAATAATATTGTGACATAATTCGCAAACGCATGAATGATATCAAAGCTAATTCCTCTGATATAATAAGCGATTCCCATACTAGATCCATAAAGCAAGGCATGTTGAATCGCAAACAGAAAACCAAATAGGAAACCCCATAAAGCACCCAGTAAAGCATATCGATGAGCATCGGTATGACATACTCGTTTAGAGGCTATAACTATTATAACCCAGACACTCCATATCCACATATAAGCAAGCACCCAATCGGCAAATCCCCATACAATGCCTTCTAATAAGGAGAAGACAAAGACAATCAGTAGACTATCTTTCAATGGGTAAAGTAGAGCAATGATACATAATAAAAGCGTCACCAACTCCACATTAGGTAACATAAATAGAGTGACTTGCAGAACCAGCAATAAGGTCGCTAGAAATCCTACAATCACCAAACGATAAACACTATTCACCCACAGAACTCGTAAAGGTAAACTCAAAAACATCTTGATCAGTAATGGCTTGTTGGTCGATGCCATTACAATATCCAGCACTCACGCACGTGGCATTGGTTGTTGAGTTATACAACCACCAAGGCCCACTCATACTATTCTCACTGATAATCCCATTAATCCCAACGATGTATCGTCCATATGGGTCTGATTTACTACCCGCAAAACTTATCGTTAAATCCTTACTCTGAATCAATTGATCCAATAAATCCCCAACTGTTAAGGCATCTGTATGAATCATCTCATCAAATATAACAGCTGCATTATTAAGTTCATTGCTTGGTTCATATACAATCACATGGACTTCTTTAAGACCTTTCTCATACTGCGATCTTTGGTAAGCTTGTATGCCTAAGAATAAACCAGCAGTGATGAGTAAAGCCACACCTATTCTCACGATATTCTTCATAATGCACCCTCCTTAAATAAAAACACACATTGAGATGTGTGAAAAAAGACAAGGGTTTGTCTTTTTATCTTGGTCCCAGAAGATAAAAGCATTGCGATGATAAGGCAGGTCTACTGGCTGGTTACTCATCCTCTAGGAACCTTCCCGTTTTCACAGTGGTAATTTTCCTATTGTCCTAACCTACAGTTGCTGGGACAGCTTTGTTTAAACAAATTCCCTATTGAGCGCTAAGCACCATATTTCGCAACTTCATTATAGAATAAGGCTATGTTTAACACAATAGAATTGAAATTATATTTCACGTTTAACTGAATTCTGTTAAAATGATGTCACAGAGGTAAAGAATGAACTATTCGATTATTGTTGTAGCGGGTGGCAAAGGTGAAAGAATGGGTTTAGGATACAACAAGGTCTTTTTTCAGTTGAAAGAAGGCATGACTGTATTAGATACAAGTCTTCAGATTTTCCTTGAAGATCAACGATGCAAACAAATCGTCATAGTAACCAATCAAGATGATCTACAAAGAATTGTGGTAGAACATGAGATGGGTAGAATCGTCAATGTAGGTGGTGGACCTACCAGACAAGAATCCGTCTTTAATGGCTTGATGTGTGTGACTGAAGATGTTGTGTTGGTTCATGATGCTGCTCGGCCCTATCTTCCAATCGAAGCTCTGGATCGATTACTAGAAGCACTAGAGACAGAAGATGCCGCCATCTTAGCTGTTCAGATCAAAGATACAATTAAAGAAGTTAAGGATGATTATATTGTTTCAACCGTTAATCGATCGGCTATGAGACATGCCCAAACTCCTCAAGGGTTTAAAACAAGATTATTATTAGAGTGTATGCATAAAGCCCGTAAAGATGATTTTACAGGAACCGATGATGCTCAACTGATTGAGAAATATACGAATACAAGAGTAAGAGTTGTGCATGGATCTTACGCAAACATCAAGATTACAACCTTAGAAGATATCAAATAAAAAACCAGTTGGATTTAACCAACTGGTTTTCTTATAATAGGGAGACTATAAGCTAATTAATCGTCTTCGCCTTCATCATCACTATTACCGCTTAGTTGTTCATATTGCTTTTCAACAGCATGTTTCAAACCTTCTAAATTGGTTCCAGCTTTTAGTTGAGCATAGAATGCAGTGGTATTAAATGATAAGGCATCAAGTTTTGTTAAGTAGTATTTAATTTCTGCAGTTAATTCTCTAGAATCATCTTCTTCACCACCGGTAGTGGTTGAGCCAGTCGTAGTATCAGTTCCTGTTCCTGTTCCACCAGTAGCGGTAGTTGAGCCAGTTGTTGTATCAGTTCCTGTTCCAGTACCTGCTCCGCCAGTAGCGGTTGTTGAACCAGTTGTTGTATCAGTACCTGTACCAGTACCTGTTCCACCAGTAGCGGTAGTAGATCCAGTACCTGTATCAGTTCCTGTTCCAGTTCCAGTACCACCAGTAGCGGTAGTAGAGCCAGTTGCTGTATCAGAACTATTGCTTGCCCATAAGGCCATAACTTCACCTTTTAGAACACTTAGATTTTCACCGCTAGCCAATAAGCGAGCACGGTATGCACTCACATCTATTCCAAGGGCTTGTAGTTTATCTAAGTACTTACTAATCTGTGTACTTAAGTTAAATTGTTGTCTAGAAATCATGGTCGAAATAGATTGAAGTAAAGTTAAGTTCTTACCATCTTTCATAAAATCACTCACACTCATAATGGTTCCATCAGAATTAACCAAACCATTGATAACATATAAGCCTAAAGGTATATCCTTATCTAAGGATGCTAACCATTCTTTTAGGGTTGCTTTTATAAAGGCAACATTGACATCATCACTTAAACCAGGTAGATTCAAGCTAGCTTCAATTGAATCATCTAATTCTTTTAAATCTTTAACAAACCCGTCTTGAAGTGGTGCAGTTGTAACAAGCACATAATCCTCAATTGTATCAACAGGATTAATAAAGCCAGCAACCTCAGCTCTTAAGATGATGGTTTCAATGGCAACATTAATATCTAAACCAACTAGATCAGAAACAAGTAGTGTTTCAGCATCTGCATTGGCAGCTTTAATTTCAACTACCTTATTATCCGTATCAACCATAATCGCAAAACTTGGATTAATGTCGATACTTACAACCGCAAAAGTAGATTTAATGGCTGGTAGCATCGCTTTGTCATATGCTGCTCCAAAAACCACTAATGATAGAATACCTGCCCCTAGAATTAAATTCTTAAATAAAGTTCTCTCTTTTTTCATGAAACGCTCCTTGTGTGATGATTTGATAAAAATCATTTGAAACATCAGTTCTTCATTGACTACGTTTTGTTTGACGCTCTTTTGAAGATTGCTTACCATAATGTCCTACCTTAATAGAGTCATTGGTTAAATAAAAAGTTTCAAAATCATTTATTCTCACAAATAAACTATTTACGATTATATCATTCAACTGTATTTTGAGTGATTTATTTTCATTTAAAAAAAACTAAGCATATTGCTTAGTTTTAATCATTATCAACTTCATCTTGGTTGCCCTCTTTAGCCACATCAACTGCTTTCTCAACCTCATTCAATAGGGCATAAATGGTATTCGCACTGACATTATCTAAACGTGTTTGATAATTCGAAGTGTCAATCCCATACTCTTTCAACTCATCAATCTCTTCAGCGATTTCAGATTTCATATTGTTAAATTGATCTGGTTCTATGCTTTGATGACTCTCTTCGTTCACACAATAGGAATCTAGACTATTCTCAACCTGTTTCTTTAATAGAAAGAAATCGGTTGAACTATTTTCTAACGCAGTTTGATAGTCGCTGATATTGTAGCCCAACTTAGCCAACTCAATTAGCATTTCACTGATTTCTTCTTGGACTTCACTTTGTTTCTCTTGGTATTCAGGTACATCATCATCTAGATCATCTAAACCTAAGCCTGTCCAAATTTGTTTGATATCATAAAGGATTGTGTAGATATTCTGATTGGCATCTAATCTAACTTGTAGAGCTGAGACATCATAGGATGCTGCTTTTAATTTAGCCATAAACTGATTAATCAATTCTAAAGTGCTTTCATATGACTTACTGATGATTTCTACTTCGTGTTCTTGGTCTTCATTTAAATCATCTATATTGGATTGTTTAGAGAAATACTCTGAGACACTCATGGTTTGTCCATTAATGTTAACCAAACCATTAAGGATAAATAGTCCAACTGGGATTGACTTGGCTTCTGCATCATCTAACTCAGTTTTATTGGCTTTCATAATAACCATATTGACTAATTTCATGTTGGAATACGTTAAAGTAGCTTCTTCTAAATCAATATCCAATTGATCTGTTGTTTCAGGATGTCTAGAATTCATATTTACGGTGGTTACTAAGATATAATCATCTATAAAGTCGGTTGTCTTAATATAACCGGCTTGAGTTGCTAAGCGAATGATCGCATCAACCACACTGACCGCATCTTGACCAACATATTCATCTAAATTTAAACCAACACCTTCCGCATTGATACCTTTATAGGATATGACTTGATTATCCTTATTGATCATCAACTCGATACTTGGGTTAATGTCCACCGTTAGGATTGAATAAACAGCTTGGGTATTGATTGGTTTAACTAAACCAATCGTTAGTCCACTGACTAAAAGTAAACTCAATGCCCCATAAATTAAGCGATCAAATGAAAAGGCTTTATGTGTAGGTACATAGTTTAAATTCATGCGCTTAAACATGGCTTCTTCATTAAATACATTGGTTTTAAAGGCTTGGTTTATTTTCTTCATGGTTCTTTCAGTTATTATGAGTCATAATTTGTCTATTTAGTTTCAATCATTGACTTAAGTTGTTCAATCGCTCGATAATAGCGTGTTTTAATCGTACTCTCTGATAAGTTAAGAATTTCAGCAATTTCCTTGAAGTTCAATTCAAAACGAAATCTACCTGATAGAATCTTTTGATCTAAGGTAGATAAGTTTAAGACTAGACTCCAAATAGTTTGAATTTCTAGTTTATTAAAGACATCTAATTCTAAGTCTTTTTCATCCGGTATGTTTTCTAAAAGATTGACTTCATCGTCACTAAACTGAAGAGCTTGATTGGCTTTATCTTCATAATAGCGGCTGAGTTCATTGTTGGCCATTTGAATCAAGTAAGCTTGAACATTATCAACAGTCTTACCTTTTTTAAGTGCATACTGATAGAAGTTCATATAGACTGTTTGAACGATGTCTTCAGCATCACTGAGTTGAGCAACCTTAAAAAAGACATACTTTGAAACTTGGTTGAAAGTAGCTTGATAGATGGTGGTAAAGTCATCTTTGGTATAGTGAGCCATTTCAACCATTATATAGATAAGCTTAGAAGTATGCAAATCTTAGAGTATATCAGTTAAAAGAGATATCTAGGTTTACAAGCCAGAGCCTTAATGATATAATACAAAGCACGAGTAGATACTATATTTACTCCTTGCCTGAAAAGGCCAGTTGTCCAAAAGGAGGTGACCGCATGAGGAAATATGAAATCATGTACATAGTCAAAACTTCTCTGGAAGATGCAGCTCGAATTGAACTGATCGCCAACCTGCATAAGATTCTCACCGATAACAAAGGTGTGATCACTACGGTTGATGATTGGGGCGTTAAAGAGTTGGCATATCCCATTGATTTTATGACTAAAGGTTACTACGTTGTGTTGAAATTAGATGCTGAACCAGAAACCGTTAAGGAATTTGACCGTTTAGCACGTATTAACACTAATGTAGTAAGACATATGATTCTTAATTTAGAAGAACAATAAAAAAGAGGTGATCACATGATTAACCGAGTTGTATTAGCTGGTAATATTACCAGAGATCCGCAACTAAACAAGACTCAATCTGGACTATCGGTGATTAAATTTACAGTAGCGATTAATCGCAAGAGTAAAGGCCAAGATTTAACCGATTTTATCAATTGTGTGGCGTGGAATCAGACCGCTGAGTTTGTCGGCCAGTATGTTAAAAAAGGCTATTTGGTTGGGGTTGATGGTAGATTAACAACCAGCAACTATGATGATAAGGATGGCAAGAAAGTCTATGTGACTGAAGTTTCGTGTGATAATGTTCAAATCTTGAACTCACGCAATTCATCTGACACTAAACCTAGTCCTACTACCCCATCACCTAAACAGAACACAGGATACTTCCCGGATGAACAAAGTGTTTCAGACGAGGATTTCAATACGGGACCCTTACTTGATATTTCAAGTGATGATCTACCGTTTTAAAGAAAGGAGTTTTTGATGGCTGTCTATAAAAAACAAAGAACCAATACTCGTAAAAAAGTATGCTACTTTACTAAAAATAATATTACAACAATTGATTATAAAGACATTGAACTACTAAAGCGTTTTATCTCTTCCAATGGAAAGATCATTCCAAGACGTGTTACAGGAACCAGCGCCAAATACCAACGTTTACTTGCGAATGCAGTTAAACGGGCTCGGCAAATGGCTTTACTACCTTACGTAGCAGATTAAACCTAAACCTCCATCTTGATGGAGGTTATTTATTATGAACAAATCAGTCAGAAAAATCACTGATGGAGCCATGTTATTGGCTATCATTGGTATATTTGTAATCATCAATCGAATGAGCACTGGTTTATTAAGTGGCTTCGAGATTTTTGTGTTACCCTTTCCCTTTATTTATTATGTGGTTAAATATGGAATGAAGCCAAGTAGTATACTGGCTATTGCTAGTATCCTATTGTGTTTAATCTTAGCTGATTGGATTACTTTATTCTATATCTTCAGTGCCATATTGGTTGGAATGGTTTATGGGTATGGATTGATTCATCATAAAGACTCTGTATGGATCTTATTCACCACCGGTGCTACAGCCGCAATAAGTTCATTTATAGAGATGTATGTTTTAGCTTCAGCCCTTGGTTATAATATGGTTAAGGAAGTTGAAGAGATCCTAGCTTTAGCTGAAAGTATGGGAAGAGCCTTACCTCCCAATGCTAGATCCTTATTATTATCCATGTATCCAATCGTTATCATCTTATATGGGTTCTCAGTAGCGGTATTGGTCCATACATTCTCAAAGTTAATGTTGAAACGTCTAAATGTGATGGATATTCCATCAAGACCTTTGATTCAAATCAAATTACCTTTATGGTTGAGTATACTAGCAACCCTGGGTGTATTCAGTCAATTTCTAACGATATTTAACTTAAGTGATGCCCAACAGATATTGATAGGAAATGTTATGACTGTTTCCATTATCCTCTTGGTTGGTGATTCGTTTATACCAATTGCCTTGTTTGGTGCTAAAATAAAGAGGAGAATTGTTCTGTGGTTGGTATTGATTGGTCTATTTATATTACCAGAGATTATGATCTATGTTTTGATAGGAGTCGGTTTACTAGATGCCTATACAGATTTAAGACAAAGGATAATTAACATAAAACCATGATTGCACGCTTTGCTCGAATTAAGAAAATATTCTGGATTATATTACTAGTAGAAATCTTTGTTCTACTTTTAACCTTTACTGCTTTTAAGGAGCACTTGGGTAGAGCCTTTGGTATCCTAGCTATTTCTAATGTCTTACTTATATTTACCTTATTAGAGATTCTGCAAGATCATGAAAGACAGAGGGTCATCAGTATCTCTAAGGTACTGGGTGATGAATCTCAATATGCTTTTCAAGTTGGTAAGATTGGTTTAATGACCTATGATCAAGATTACTCTATTACCTGGGTATCTGAATACCTTGATAGTATCTTAAGTGATGTGATTGGTCGACAAGTAACTTCATGGTTAACTGAAACCCAAGAACTCTTCCAATCCCAAAGAGACCAAGTCATCGTGACGATTGATAACTACATTTTTGAAGTCAGTCGAAGTGAAAATAGTCAAATGCTTATTTTTAGAGACATCACTGAATATACAATGATTAAAGATTTGAGTCATACTCAACAGGTTGTAATCGGATTAATTCACTTAGATAATTATGAAGAGACAGCCCAATATGCCGATGATAAGACAATGACTTTGATTGATGCAAATATTCGTCAAGCCATCATCGATTTTCTAAAAGATCGAGGCATCTTCGTTAGACGTTTAAAAGCCGATCGCTTATTAATTGTGTTAAATGAAGGCTTATTTCTGCAGTTGATTCAAGAGAAGTTCCCAGTTATGAAGATGGTTAGAGATACTGCTGAAGAGTTGGATGTGGCCATTAGTTTATCGATTGGAATCGCTAAAGGTACCAATGAATTTAATAATCTAGATGATATGGTTAACCACGCCTTAGCCTTGGCTCAAAGTCGGGGTGGAGATCAAGTTGCCATTAAATCTTATGGAGAAGATGTGACTTATATTGGTGGTAATATTGAAGCCATTGAGAAACGCTCTAAGGTTAGAGCTCGGGTTATTGCTCAAACCTTAAAAGAATTGATTATCGATAGTAGCAATGTCATTATCATGGGTCATAAAGAAATGGACTTTGATTGTTTTGGTTCAGCTCTAGCTATGAGTTCAATTGCCTTATCCTATGATAAACCAACTTATGTTTTAAGTAATAGTGGTGGAATTGAAGCCAAACTTGAAAGAGCCTATCAACAAAATCTAGAAGAATTGTCGGAAAGACATCATTTTATCAATGAAAATCAAGCCTTACATTTGGCCAACGAAGATACCTTAGTGGTAATCGTGGATCATCATAGTGCTTTACAATCCTCCGTTCCTTCTCTAATCGATAAGGTAAAGAAAGTCGCTGTAATCGATCATCATCGCCGTAGACAAGACTTTACCTTCAATCCAGTATTGGTATATATTGAAACCTCAGCCTCATCTTGCAGTGAACTCTGTAGTGAACTGATTGCTTATCAAGCTAAAGAAGTTAAGATTGATTCAGGTGAAGCAACCCTAATTCTAACGGGTATTGTAATTGATACCAATGGATTTAAGAATCGAACCGGTAGCCGTACCTTTGAAGTGGCTTCATTACTCAAACAATATGGGGCAGATCCTGCTCGAGCAGATGAATTTCTAAAGGATGACTATGATACCTTTAGTAAGAAAACTAAGATTCTTAAAAACATGAGTCTAGATAAACATGGTATAGCCATTGCTTGTTTAGATGATACAGAAATAGCCAGTCGCTCGATTCTATCGCAGACAGCCGATACAATGTTGAGTATCAAACATGTTGAAGCGTCCTTTGCCTTAGCTAGAATTGATGAGAAGACGGTGGCTATCTCGGCTCGTTCTAACGGATTGATTAATGTTCATGCTATAATAGAAAAGATGAGCGGTGGAGGACATTTCTCTGCAGCTGCTCTACAAAGAGAAGCCAGTTCAGTTTCTGAACTACTCAGTGAATTAAATGATAAAATAGCTTTATATTTTATACAGGAGGGTGTAAACAATGAAAATAATCCTGTTGGATGATGTCAAGAATGTCGGTAAAAAAGGACAAGTTGTTGAAGTAGCAGATGGTTATGGTCGTAATTTTTTAATCCGTAATAAACTAGCTGTAGTCGCAACCCAACATAGTCAATCCATCCTTGATGATGAGAAACAACAAAAAGCAGATCAGGAGAAAGCGAATATTGCTTCTGCCATTGTATTAAAAGAACAATTATCGAAGATTACTTTAGTTTTCGAGATTAAAACTGGTGATAAGGGTAGAGTCTTTGGATCGATCAGCAGTAAACATATCGCTGAAGAACTTCAAAAGAAACATCATCTTCAAATTGATAAACGTAAAATATTAGATACAGCACCTTTATCCAGTGTTGGTTTAAATATCGTTAAAATTGAACTACACCGTACAGTCCTAGCTGAACTAAAGGTAGAACTTAAAGGCGTTTAATATGACTCTAAACAAGCAACTACCCAATAGCACTGAAGCTGAGCAAGCCTTACTTTCTAGTATGTTGGTGTATCCTAGTGCCGTTAATATCGTAGTAGAACAAGGCTTAAGACCCGATGAGTTTTTTGTGGAAGGCCACAAACGCTTATTTACAGTGATGCTACAAATGCAAGAAGAAGGCAAACCGATTGATTCGGTTAGTTTAATTGCGAAATGTACCGATTTAAAAGTATTGAGTATGGTGGGTGGAGCTGATTTCATTATGGAACTATCAGATACCTCTGTTTCTAGTGCCAATACTAAATACTATATTGAGTTGATTCAAAATAAAGCTTATATCCGTAATCTAATCATTGCGGCTCAGAAAATAGCCCAAGATGGGTTTGATAGCACTCAAGATATCGATGACATTATGGATACGGCTGAAAAAGAATTGTTGAATGTTACCCGTACTAGACGTACCTCTGAGTTTAGAGCTGCTAAGGAAGTTGTTTCTACAGTATTAGAGAATATCCAAAAAATGAGTGCTCAGCATTCAAGTATCACTGGGATTGCCAGTGGATATCGTTTCCTTGATGGGATGACAAATGGGTTTCAAAATGGTGATTTAATTCTATTGGCTGCTAGACCTTCGGTTGGTAAGACAGCGTTTGCCTTAAATATGGCAATGAATGCCTCACAGATTAGTAAAAAGGCCATCGCTTTATTCTCCCTTGAAATGCCAGCTGAACAATTGATTACTAGAATGCTCTCAGTTAAATCTAAGATCAGTGGTAATTTACTTAGAACAGGTCATTTTACCAACAATCAGCAATGGAATGCACTAAATGAAGCGGCTGCTGATTTAAAATTAACTCAGATCTTCATCGATGATTCACCAACCATACGTGTATCAGAAATCTTCTCTAAGTGTCGTAAACTACAAACTGAACATCCTTTAGGGATGATCATCATTGACTATATCCAATTGATCAGTGGTAGTGGACGCAATAGTGAAAATAGACAACAAGAAGTTTCGGATATTTCTCGCTCACTAAAAGCTCTCGCACGTGAATTAGAAGTACCTGTAATTGCCCTTTCACAGTTATCCCGTTTGGTTGAACAAAGAGCAGGTAAACCCGTTTTAAGTGATTTAAGAGAATCTGGCTCCCTTGAACAGGATGCCGATATCGTCTTATTCTTATATAGAGAAAGTAAGAAAGAAGAAGAAGAGAAGGAAACAGTTACTACTGAAGTCATCATTGCGAAACATCGTAATGGTCCAACTGGGAATATTAAATTAGCATTTGAAAAGAAAATAAACGCATTCTATAACATTGCTGAAGGAGACATTAGCCAAGGTGATTAAAGCTAAAAACTTGATCCAGATGTTTGTTGCAGCGTTGATCAGTGTCATGATCATAGTAACCTCTAATTATATTGAAGGCTATGACAACACCATAGATCAAGCCAGTATTCAAGAAACATCCATCATAAACCAGACTATGCTTGCGGTAGACACCGTGCCTCATATGATTACGAAAGTCTATCATAAAGACCAATTAATTGGGGTTTTATCTGAATCAGTTAATCTCGATGGTTTTTTACATACCGTCTATCTAAACAACTATATGGCAGATTATCCTGATTCTGATATTGGACTAGGTCAAGATGTTTTCGTCTTAAGTGAAGAGAGTTATATGACATTTGAGAATGAAGATTTAAAAATTCTCGACTATATATTAAACAATGGGCTTTTCTCATTAATGGCGTATCGGATTGAGTTCTCAAATGGAGCGGTTATCTATGTTAAAGATATCAGTGATTTTGAACAAGCTAAAGAACAATTTCTAATAAACTTTATCTCTAAAACAGCTTATGATTTACTAATCAAGAAACAATTACCACCTGAATTGGTAACTTATGGTACACGTGAAATCGGTATTACAGTTGAAGAATCAGCTAAATATTCAAAAGGATTTGTACCCCAAGATCATATTTTAAAATCAAAAGCTGAAATCATTACCTTCTTAAGTTATGGATACGATACTTCCTTAGTGAACTATAAAATAGCTAAATATGATACAGTCGAATATATAGCCTCAAAATATCAATTGACAACCCAACAATTAATCACCATCAACAGTGAAGTTTTACAATCAGAAAACCAACTATTAGAAGAAGGTTCATTACTAAACGTTAGATACTTTGATTCACCATTAAATGTGGTCGTAACCAAAGAGAGATATGTTAAAGAAGTCGTGTATCCTGAAGATACACTGTATGTTAAAGACAGTTCGATTAGAGAAGGTTTATCCGCGATTCAAACCAAAGAGAAACTGGGATATAAAAATGTTAAGTATATAGAGACCTATGTCAATGGGGTTTTAGTTAAGGGAGATGTGGCATCATCAGTCATCATTAAACAGCCTATTCGAGAAGTTGTACGTGTAGGAACTAAAGTAATACCTCATATTGGTTCAGGTTCATTTAGATGGCCTCTATCCAGTTTTAGTGAATCTAGAATTACATGTAGATGGCATTGTTACTACGATCCTAAAGTTGGGGGATGGCATACTGGTTTGGATATGCAGTATCGCTATACCACTTACGGTAGAATATATGCATCTGATCGTGGAGTCATTGAAGATGTTGGTTACTCGTACTATGCAGGATACTATGTTTTAATCAATCATAATAATGGATATATCACTAAATATGATCATATGCGTTCTCGCTCTTGGGTTAAAAAAGGCATTGTCGTATACAAGGGAGAATACATTGGTGATTTAGGTAACACAGGTTATTCTACTGGACCGCATTTACATTTCTCGATTAGAGTGTATGGAACAATGGTTGATCCATGTCGCTATTTGAGGGAGTGTTGATGAAGTATAGTGTATTAGCCAGTGGATCAGCTGGCAATTCTACCTTGATTGAAACCGAACAAACCAAAATATTAATCGATTGTGGAACACGCAAAAAGTATTTAACACAATCTCTCCACAATTGTGGTGTAAAGTATAGTGATATCGATGCTGTTTTCATAACTCATGAACACATTGATCACATTAGACTATTGAATTTATTTGAGAATCATCAGGTATATGCACCTCATCCAATGAATGATCTTCAGAATATTGTATGTATTCCAGTTCATCAAGCCATGATTATTAAAGATCTTACGATTATGGCCATTCCTTTATCGCATGATTCTACTCAAACTTATGGTTATATCATCACACAGAATGAAGAGAAACTGGTCTATATTACTGATACAGGTTATCTAAATCAGAGTGTATTAGAGTATATCAAGGGTGCAGATGTCTATATCTTTGAGAGTAATCATGATGTTGATAGATTGATGCAAACCAGTCGTCCACATTCAACCAAACGACGGATTATCTCAGAAGAAGGGCATTTAAGTAATGCTGATAGTGCCTACTATCTATCAATGATTGTCAGTGAGAATACGAAAGACATTATCCTAGCGCATTTATCACAGGAAGCCAATACTGAACGTTTGGCTCTAACTTGTTTAGTTGAAACATTAGAGAAAGCTAAAGTAAGTCTACATCCATCGATTCAATGTCGCTGTGCTAGACAATATGAAATTATAACAGGAGGTATTTATGAAGAAAAATGTGGGTCTTATTATCATAGTGAGTCTACTAACTTGGAATGCAGTTCTAAGTTATGAGTTCTTCTCGCTTCAAAGTAAACTAGATTCAATCGATATCAATGGAGAGACCAAAACCATTCATGAAGTCGTAACCAATTTTACGACTGATGTTACGGAAGTTGTGGCTAACTCAATTAGTAAGGTGGTTGGTGTATCAAACTATATCGATAATGAACTTTATTCAACTGGTAGTGGTGCCATTTATAGTAAAGAACCAGGCAAGATTTATATCGTAACCAATAACCATGTGATAGCGGATGCCAATAAAATAAGCGTTACCTTTGCCAATGGTGAGGTTGTAGACGCGACTCTAATCGGTACCGATAGTTGGACAGACTTAGCACTACTTGAAGTCATTGCTGATTTTCAAGTTACCCCCTTTAGTTTAGGTGATTCTTCGATGGTTAAGGTAGGAGAATATGTCTTGGCTATCGGAAGTCCTTTAGGTTTAGAGTTTCAAAGCTCAGTGACACTTGGTATCATTTCAGGAACCAATCGAGTTATACCAGTAGATTTAGATAATGATGGAACAGATGATTGGGACAGTATCGTTCTACAAACAGATGCGGCCATCAATCCTGGTAACAGTGGAGGTCCACTCATCAATATGGCTGGAGAACTCATCGGGATTACTTCTATGAAGATTATGGATACGTCAGTTGAAGGAATGGGTTTTGCGATTCCAATCAATGAAGTTAGTCCGATTATTGATCAACTAAAAGCCAATGGTGAAGTCATAAGACCATTCTTTGGTATAACCGCCAACGATATCAGTGAATTTGATGTTAATACTAAGAGTTTTTACGGAATTAATTTCAGCCTAGATAACGGCTTATTTATCTGGAAAGTAGAAGCAAACAGCCCTGCTTCAGATGCTGGTATCCAAGAGCATGACATTATAACCAGTTTTGATGGTCAAGAGATCACTTCATTTAAACAGTTTAGAAAGATTCTATATGGTAAAAAGATCGGTGATGCGGTAGAGGTTATATATCTAAGAGATGACCAATCTTTCACCACCAACGTTACTTTAGAATGATTAGAATTATTTGTATTGGTAAAATAAAAGATAAGGATGTAAACAGTATTGTTTCAGATTATCTCAAAAGAATTCAGATCTTTCATAAATGTGAGATTGTCGAACTTAAAGATTATCCCAATAGTAAAACCGATGGATTAAACCAATTGGTTATTCAACAAGAATCAGATTCGATCCTCCAACGCATCAGTTCAGATGATTATGTCATTCTTTTAGATTTAAAAGGCAACTATTTAACATCAGAAGAACTAAGTCTACAAATTGAAACAGCTCTAAATCAATCCTATAAAGCCATATGCTTTATCATAGGTGGATCTCTTGGAGTCAGTGATGACTTAAGAGTAAGAGCCAATATAATATGGAAGTTATCAAACAATACCTTCCCTCATCAACTGGTTAGAATCCTAGTGCTTGAACAAATCTATCGTGGATTTAAAATCATGCATCATCATACTTATCATAAATAAGCTATATAGACCATGATTAAACAAATAGATCAATATACTTTTAGTCGAACAAACGATCATCCGCTTCCATATCAGATGACTAATTTTCTCATTCATACTTTAAACTATAATGTTTATATTGATAGTGGACTTGGGACTAAAGCTCTAGAAGAGTTGAGCTTGTATGCTCAAAGTGATAAAGAGAACGTCTTAATCTTAAGTCATCATGATTATGATCATGTTTGGGGAAGTGGAGCTCTAAACTTTAAATCGATATATGGACATATTTCTATTAATCAGCGAATTCTGGCTGATACTGAACAGATTTTAGTAAATCAAAAGTATCAGGAAGGTTCGATTCAAATTATACTAGCGGACCAATTAATATCTAAGGATACTGAAATTGATGATTTAGTTATTCTAGTCAGCCCAGGCCATACCAGTGATAGTTTAGCCGTTTATGATCAGCGAACAAAGAACTTATTTATCGCGGATAATATTGGTGATCAAGGTTGTGATTTGGTCCCTGAACTAGAAGATAGAATCGCTTATAAAGAAACACTCATCAAATTAATGGACTATCCGATTATGGCAATCTATGGAAGCCATCGGAATATGGAAAATGCTTCAATTTTAGATATTATAATGAAATCGCTTACATAAAAACCACTATAGAATTGTTATGGTTGATATATAGTAGTTTATACGGTACAATATGGCCATAGCAGGAGGATTATCATGAAAGAAATCAGTGTGTTAGTAGTAGATCCAGTTGGATTACATGCCCGCCCAGCAACAGTTGCGGTGAGTGCAGCCAGTCGGTTCAAGTGTGAAGTTAAGGTTGCGTTTAAAGGCCGCTCTGTCAATATGAAGTCCATTATGGGTGTGATGTCTTTAGGTATTCCAACCCAATCAGAAATAGTGATTTCATGTGATGGCGAAGATGAAGCTGAAGCCATTAAAGTTATCGAAGATGTATTAAGAACCCAACGGGTCATTAAATAATCTATAACCAATAAATAGAAGATGATCGCATCTTCTTTTTATTATGAGGGACCTATGCAAAACAGACTAGAGCAGTGGAAAGCATTCAAGAACTTAGATCCTGATCTAAGGCATCTTTTAGATACGATGAATGAAGCGGATTTAAAAGATGCTTTTTATACGGATTTAGAGTTTGGAACAGCAGGTATTCGAGGTGTATTAGGCGCTGGACCTAATCGTTTAAACATCTATACCATTCGTAAAGCCAATGTGGCTTTTGCCCAATACTTACTTCAATTTGAAGACATCCTAAGTAAAGGGGTTGCGATTGCCTATGACAATCGTTTTATGTCTAAGGAATTTGCTTTAGAATCCGCTAAAGTATTAGCCATGCATCATATTCCATCTTATGTATTCACCAGTTTAAGACCAACCCCAGAATTATCCTTTGCGGTACGCTATCTTAAATGTAGCGGAGGGATTGTCATTACAGCCAGTCATAATCCTAAGGAATACAATGGGTATAAAGTCTATGATCGAAATGGATGCCAACTGGTACCCCATTTAATTGATCAAGTGATTGAGAAACTTAAAGCAATTCCCGATGAGCTCAGTATTGAAGTAAACTTGGATGATAGCCAAAAAGCTTTAATCCATTGGATTGATGAACCCATCGATACAGCCTATATTCAAGAAGTCTTAAAGATTCAATTAAGACCTAAACAAGATAAATCAAAAGTAAAGATTGTCTTTACACCGCAACATGGGACGGGCTATATGCCAGTCATGCGAGTCATGCAAGAAGCGGGATATCAAATCATACCCGTTACTGCTCAATGCGATCCAGATCCAGCCTTTTCAAATACACTTACACCGAACCCTGAAGAGAAAGCCGCCTATACAATGGCCATTGAAGTGGCTACTCAACATAAGGCTGAAGGCCTCATCACAACGGATCCAGACGCGGATCGTATTGGAATCGCGGTTAGACATCATGATGAATATGTTTTATTAACCGGCAATCAAACGGCTGCCATTCTAATTGAATATCTTTTCAGTACTAAAACTCAGTTAAACTCAATGCCTTTTCATCCCGTCATGTTTAATACAATCGTAACTTCTGATTTGGGTGAGAAAGTAGCGAAACATTATGGAGTTGAGACAGAGAAAACATTAACTGGATTCAAGTTCATTGGGAATAGAATTGAACATTATCAACAAACCAAAGAGAAAACCTTTGTCTTAGGTTATGAAGAATCCTATGGTTATCTATTTGAACCATTTGTTAGAGATAAAGATGCCATTCAAGCGAGTTTGATGATTGCTGAATGTATTACTTATTATCATCATCTAAATATGACTTTGGTGGATGTCCTAAATAACTTGTATACACAATATGGTTGTTATTTGGAACAACAAGTGTCCCTAACTCTAAAATCAGAGAGTGGAGCGATTAAACTAAAAGAAATCATGAATCATTTTAGAACTGAAACCATCTCATCTTTTGCTGGACTCAAAGTGATTACTAAAGAAGACTATCTGTTAGGGCAAAGACAGAGTGCTTCAATCACCACTAAATTAGAAGGTTTTCTAAGTTCTGATGTGATTAAATATATGCTTGAAGATGGGTCATGGTTGGCGATTAGACCATCTGGGACCGAACCTAAGTGTAAGTTCTACTTCTGTATATTGGATAAGAATCCTGAATTATGTCAAAAGAAGTTTGAAGCATTGAAACTTGATCTTGAAAAACATTATCAATAGTTAGGAGAAACAAATGCGTGATGAAATTATTAAACAGTTTCATGAAGGACATTGTTTAGACGCCCATAAGGTGCTTGGGGCTCACTTTGATTTTGATAAAGGACCTGGGGTTCGCTTTAGTATTTACGCTCCAGAAGCTCAAAGGATTCAAGTGAGTGGTTCTTTTAATGATTGGCAAGACATCGATTTATATCGTGAACCAGATGGGATGTGGACAACCTTCGTTTTAGGTGTGGTTGAGTGGAGTCTATATCGTTATAAAATTCAAAAGAGAGATGGTAATTGGGTTAATAAGAGTGATCCTTATGCTTTCGCCTCAGAAGTAAGACCTAAAGAAGCCAATTTAGTGGTTGATTTAGGTGGATACAGTTGGGGAGATAAAGTTTGGGTTAACAATCGTCATAAATATTTTCAACAAGCCATGAGTATCTATGAGTTGCATATGGGTTCATGGATGAAGAATGAAGGTCGTTCATGGATGAACTATGAAGAGATGGCTAAACATCTCATTCCTTACGTTAAAGAAATGGGCTTTACACATATTGAATTGATGCCTTTATATGAACATCCCTTTGATGGATCATGGGGTTATCAAGTCCATGGTTATTTTGCCTTAACTTCACGTTATGGTAGTCCTAAACAATTTATGAGTTTCATCAATCAATGTCATCTTAATGGAATTGGGGTTATCTTAGACTTTGTCCCAGTCCATTTTGTCAAAGATGAATTTGGTCTGCGTAACTTTGATGGTTCATCACTCTATGAATATTCCAATCCACGGGATGCAGAGAGTCAATGGGATACGATGAACTTTGATTTATGGAAAGAAGAAGTACGATCATTCCTTATGTCCGCAGCAAGTTTCTGGATAGAAACTTATCATGTTGATGGACTTAGAGTAGACGCAGTTAGTAATCTAATCTTCTGGCATGGGAATAAAAACAGTGGAAACAATGATGGAGGCTTAGCCTTTATCCGTCGTTTAAACTATTATCTCAACGTTAGATATCCAGGCATTATTATGATTGCGGAAGATTCTTCAGATTATCCTAAGGTTACCCATCCAACCACTGAAATGGGTCTTGGATTTGATTATAAATGGGATTTAGGTTGGATGAACGATACATTAAAGTATTACACGCAAGATCCAATCTATCGCCAATATCACCATCATCAATTAACGTTCTCAATGGCTTATTTCTATTCAGAAAACTTTATTCTACCTTTATCACATGATGAAGTTGTCCATGGGAAAGGTACCATCATCAATAAGATGTGGGGGGATTATGATCAAAAGTTTGCCCAAGTTAAGAATCTATACCTCTATATGATGAGTCATCCGGGTAAGAAGCTGAACTTCATGGGGAATGAACTTGCTCATTTTAGAGAATGGGATGAACAAGTTGAACTGGATTGGTTCTTACTTGGCTATCAAAGGCACTCAGTCTTTCATCGCTTCTTTAAAGATCTAACCCATGTCTATCGCTATCACAGTGCTTTAAGTCATTATGATTATCAATTTAAAGGCTTTAAATGGATCGATGCGGATAATGCGATTCAATCCATCTATAGCTTTATTAGAGAAGATGAGCTCAGTACGATTGTAGTCGTTCTAAATATGACACCCGTTGCTTATGAAGACTATGTGATTGGTGTGCCACATGCGGGTCAGTATGTGGAGTTATTGAATTCAGAAAGAGATATTTATCATGGATGCAATATGTGCAACTATACCCCAATCCAGAGTGATGAGAATCATACCCATGGATTTACTCAGAGTATTCGTACACGGATTGCCCCATTTGCTGGAATCTTATTTGAATTAAAAAAATAATCCTAAGTGAAAAGACTATTCTGTGTTAAAATTAATTTCGTGTGTTAAAAGGAGACGGTATGTTTAAGGATAAATTCGAATTCAAGCGTGACTTTACGCAAAGGGTCATAGAAAAATATGGTCGCTCGGTTGCGGAAAGTCATCGTACCGAAAGATATATGGTTTTAGGTGAGATGGTACGCGATTATGCCTCAATCAACTGGAAGCAAACCAAAGAAGAAGTAGCTCAATTAGGAGCGAAGCAAATGGTTTATTTCTCTTTAGAATTTTTGATTGGACGTTTATTAACCAACAATCTTATGAATCTAGGTTTACATACCATCGTTAAAGAAGGTTTAGATGAATTAAACATCGATATCAATGAATTAGAAAACCTTGAACAAGATGCGGGTTTAGGCAATGGAGGCCTAGGTCGTTTGGCTGCTTGTTTCATGGATTCTTTAGCATCTCAATCATTACCAGGACATGGGAACTGTATTCGCTATGAATATGGTTTATTCAAACAGAAGATCGTTGACGGATACCAAATTGAAGTACCCGATCAATGGTTGCGTTTAGGTAATGTCTGGGAAGTTCGTAAACCCAAGCATTCAGTAGAAGTGCGTTTCTGGGGAAGAGTTGAAATGCAAAAAGACCAAGGCAAACATGGCTTTGAGTTTAAACATGTCGACTATGAATCTGTTTTAGCGGTTCCTTATGATATGCCAGTTGTAGGTAGAGGGACTTATGAAACCAATACTTTACGCTTATGGAGCGCTGAAGCTTCCGATAATCCTCCTATGGATAAAGACTTTAGACAATATATCAATGAAGTCCGAGAAATCTGTCAAAATGTTTATCCCGATGACTCTACAGAACATGGTCGTTATTTACGTCTAAAGCAACAATACTTCTTTGTGTCAGCTGGAATTGAATCCAACATTAAAGGTCATTTACGTGTCTATAAGACACTGGATAATTTCCACGAGAAGCTGGTCTTTCAACTCAACGACACTCATCCAGTTCTAGCTATACCTGAACTCATGCGAGTTCTTATGGATGAACGTAACTATTCTTGGGATGAAGCTTGGGCAATCGTCACTAAAACCATCGCCTATACCAATCATACCATTATGGCTGAAGCTCTAGAAAAGTGGCCTATTCAATATGTCCAACGCTTACTACCTAGAATCTATATGATCATTGAAGAAATCAATCGTCGTTTCTTAGAGGGTGTTAAACAAAGATTCCCTTTAGATGCAGATTTACTAAAAAGAGTTTCCATCATAAAAGATGGTCAAATCTATATGGCTAATTTAGCCATCGTTGCCAGTTTCTCAGTCAATGGAGTGGCTAAACTTCATACTGAAATATTGATTGGGGATGTCATGAAAGATTTTTATCTACTCATGCCTGAAAAGTTCAACAATAAAACCAATGGGATTACCCATCGTCGTTGGTTGGTTTACTCCAATCCACAACTGAAGAAACTATTGGATAAAACAATTGGAGAAGATTATATTTATGAACCTGAGAATCTGATTAAATTGATGGATCATGTGGATGATGCATCGGTTCAAAAAGAATTCCTCAAGGTTAAATTAGAGCGTAAAAAGATTTTAGCTGCTTACATCAAAAGAACTTTGGATATTGAGGTCGATATCAACTCCATTTTTGATGTACAAGCCAAGCGTATGCATGCCTATAAGCGTCAATTACTCAATGTGATTCATATTCTCTATCTCATGCAGAAGATTAAGAAAGATAGTAAGTTTAAGATTGTCCCAAGAACCTTTATTTTTGCGGCTAAAGCAGCACCTGCTTATCTATTCGCTAAAAAGATCATTAAACTCATCCATACAGTCGCTGATATAGCTAATAATGACCCAGTCATCAGTCAATATATTAAAGTGGTCTTCATTCCCAACTACAATGTCTCTATCGCTGAAATATTGATGAATGCAGCTGATGTATCTGAACAAATCTCAACCGCCGGTAAAGAAGCCAGTGGAACTGGTAATATGAAGTTTATGATGAATGGTGCTCTAACTTTAGGTACACTAGATGGAGCGAATGTTGAAATCCATGAAAGAGTGACCAGTCAAAATGACATCATCTTTGGTTTAAAGGTTGATGATATTCTTAAACTAAAAGAAAAAGGTTATGATGTTTGGACTTATTATAATCAAGATCCTGATTTAAAAGCTGTCATTGATATGTTGATTAATGGTGAACTAGATCCTAATCTAGATGAATTTAAACTCATCTTTGATGAATTGATGTTTAGAAATGATGAATATCTTCTTCTAGCTGATTTTAGAGCTTATGTGGATGCTCAAAAAGAAGTCGAAAAGCGTTATCTTGATAAGGTAAACTGGGCTAGAATGTGTTTGGTTAATATAGCTCAATCGGGTTATTTCTCATCTGATCGAACCATTCAACAGTATGCCAAAGAAATATGGCATATTGAAGCTTTATCTTCGTAAGAGATAAGCTCTTACTTTAACTATGAAACATAAAACTATAATCACGCTCTTTATAGTCCTCCAATTTTTCACCGCTGCGACGATGAGTATGGTGATGGCTTTAGGGCCAAGTTTAGCCACACTATTTAAAATACCCCTCAATCAAGTTCCCCAGTTGAACATTGGTTTTGTCTTGGCTGGATTAACTTTACCAATCTTTGGGATATTGGCTGATAAGAGTGGGATGAAATCCATCATCATTTTAGGATCATTCCTCTATAGTATTGGTTGTTTAGCCGCTGCGTTTACCAGTGATCCAATTCTTTACTTCTTTTATCGGAGTTTGATTGGTTTTGGATACTATGCGGTCTTGGGCTTAATCTCAGGTTATAGTGCGCATTTAGTTGATGAGAAGACATTAGCTAAACTATCAGGTTATTATAAGATTGCCTTCTCATTTGGAGTTTTTGTCTCTCCATTATTAGGGGCAATGATCATCAGTGCTTATGGGTTTACGATCTTATATGGACTCTTGGGTATCATTGGTTTAGTCATCAGTGCTCTATTATTAGGGATACCCAATATTAAAGATCCCAGTTTACATTCATTTAAACTATCAGATATTAAGATATTCTTTAAAACGCCAAAATATCGTTGGTTTATGTTGGTGGCTGCAGGACTTGGGATTCCTGGGGCATTCTTCTTTAATTTTCTCAATGTCTATCTAAGCGATATTGGATACAATCAAACAATGATAGCCAATATCTATACCTTGGTAGGGTTTGGTTCAATTCTATCTGGTTTAGTGATTCTATGGTTACATCGAGTAATGAAAATGAACCAACTCTTATTGTATGGATCAGTGGGAGTCATGATTGCCTTGACTCTAACATTTATGCCTAATTATGCCATCTTTATCATCGGAGCCTTTCTATTTGGATTAACTTATGACTTAGTATTTGGTTTGGTTTATCCAGTTAGTGCTCTATTGGTAGATGGGAATAAGGCTACCTATATCAGTATCATTGCCTTTATAATGACTTTGTTTGGTTTAAGTGCCAATGTATTTGGGCCATATCTTTATACACTGGGAGGATTTAACTTACTGAGTATGATTGGCTTTAGTGGAGCCTTGGTTGGTTGTTTAGGACTCCTAAAAGTCTATACCAGAAAAGCGCTATAAGGTGTATAATTAATCCGACTTATGCGTAAAGTTGAAAGATTTGAAGCCCATCTAGATGACTATGGGCTTATCACCATATACTTATCAAATCAGTTTTATAATGGGCAAAGCAGCCTTTTTTACTTAAAGAAAGCCGATAAGAGCTTATTTAAGTGTCAAATCCTGTCTTTTGAGTTGTCTTCAAATGATTACAACAAATATATGATTCAAACCAGTGAAGCCATAAGCATTGGACTTGACTATGAAATCATCGAAGAGCATGGCTTAAAAACCTATCTACAATACTCCCTGATAACCAAGACTTTACGTTTTGATCAAGAATTCTATTATGAAGGCAATGACTTAGGGGTTCATCCAATTAATAATAAGACTGACTTTGCACTATGGGCTCCAACCGCATCCAGAGTCATGGTCGAGATATTTAAAGAACGCAGTATCTTAATTGAAATGAATAAAACTGAGAAAGGTGTTTATCGGGCTTCCATCAATGAGAATGGTCATGGCTTAGCTTATCTTTACCATGTCTACGTCAACGGTGGATGGCGCAATTCCACAGATCCAATTGCCCGCAGTGCAACCAGTAATAATCAGAGGAGTGTTATCGTTGATTATACCCAAATACCAATCAAGAATTATAGTCATAGTTTACCTAAATTAAAACAGAGTACCGATGCGATCATCTATGAGCTCAGTGTTCGTGATTTTACAGCCCAATTAGAAAGCAAAGTGAATCATCGTTCACAATTCTTAGGTTTAACTGAATTGAATACCCGTAACCCTGAAGGGGGTTTAACCGGTTTATCTTATATCAAAGACTTAGGGGTTACCCATGTCCAGATTATGCCGATGTATGATTTCGCGACGATCGATGAAGATAATCCAAGTGTATTCTACAATTGGGGATATGATCCTCAACAATTCAACATTCCTGAAGGTAGTTATAGCAGTGATCCAAGTCGTCCTTTATCACGTATTGGTGAAGCTAAACAAATGATTCAGGCTTTTCATCAACAAGGCATCCGAGTCATTATGGATGTGGTGTATAACCATGTTTATGATATGGAAGCTTCAGCGTTTGAAAAGATAGTGCCTTATTATTACTTTAGACGATCCACCACTGGAGCCATATCGAATGGTTCATTCTGTGGCAATGACATCGATTCCAATCGTTTAATGGTTAGAAAGATGATTCTAGATAGTTGTTTATGCTGGATGGAAGCCTATGATGTCGATGGCTTTAGATTTGATTTAATGGGTGTATTGGATATTGAAACCATGAATGCGGTTGTTGAACAGTGTCATCGATTAAAACCTGATAGTCTCATCTATGGTGAAGGGTGGAGTATGCCTACCATTTTACCTGAAGAAATTAAAGCCAATATGATCAATCAAGCTAAGATGCCTCTAATTGGTCAATTCAATGACTTCTTTAGAGATCACGTTAAAGGTAAAACCAGTCATGAAGATATAAACGTCAAAGGTTATTGTGCGGGAGATACCTCTTATCTTAGTGCCATGAAATCAGCCATGGTTGGCAATAGTATCAATGATACCTTGGTTAAGATTTTCACTTCACCGACTCAATCGATAAACTATGTTGAGTGCCATGATAACCATACTTCATGGGATAAACTCAAGGAAGCCTGTAAAGAAGACTCAAGAGAAATTCGAATTAAGAAACATAAACTGATGATTGGATCCATTCTTTTAGCTCAAGGAATACCATTCTTACATAGTGGTCAAGAATTCTGTCGCACTAAGAATGGCATGCATAACACTTATCGAAGTTCAGATTTAATCAATCAAATCGATTGGTTACGTAAAGAGCGCTATATTGAGGTAGTCAACTATACCAAAGATATGATTAAGCTAAGAAAGAGATTAGCAATTCTGCGTTTAACCACATCAGCTGAAATTGAAGAACAAATCGATTTTAAAGAATTGGATGGGATGTTGATCATTCATTATCAATGTGAAATAAAAGACCCATACCAAGAGATATGGATCTATATTAACCCGAGTGATCAAATCTATTATCAAAGCTTTCCAGATTATGTTGAAGTCATAGCCAATGAAGCAGGACTCATTGAAGGTCTAAGTATCCAAAACGCAACCATCAATCCATATACACTGATTGTATTTGCCCGTTAATTATTCAACCAGAATGGCATGAATGAATATACGTCCATTCTCAACGAAGTCATCACATGAAATTAAAGTCAATAATTGAGTTGATTTAGATGTATCCACATCAGTGGCATAAAGAGCTTTTGATTTGTAATAGTCAATCTTTTCTTGAACAGGTGTACTGTTTTGTGGTAATGAAATGGTTGTCACATCCGCATCAACCAAGGTAATCGCAAAGATCTTATATGTTCTCATACCTTCAGGGGTTTGAATCGTTACTTGTTCATGACCAGCATAATACGCTGGATCCTTGAGTTTCTCAACTGGTCCAAACATTTGACCATCACGCATATTATGACCATAGATCACAACCTGGTTATCACTGAAGTCACCCTTATTACGATAATCCATAAAGATTGAACCATATTTGCTATAGCCCTTGGTAAACGTATGTTTTAGATAATAACTATTATCATCTCCCAATACAACTGGGAATTCGATTTCCAATCCTTCAAAGATAATCCAACCAATGTAGTCTGAGTTTTGAGCTACCATCTTCGTATTAAAAGCATTCCAATCAAATAACTTGGTATCTGGATTAATCCCAATGGTATCTTTAATCTCATTGATGATTTCGATTGTATCTTTATTTCTTTGGATCTGCTGTTGATCATCGACATAACCAACCGATCCCCATAAAAGCATACTAATCCCAATAAAACGAATCGTTAAACGAATCAGCTCACGTTTACCATCTTTTTTAATGACAGCTAAAGTATTGGGTATATAGTTTTTAAATCCTGTAATCTTAGATTTGATATAGTTTTTAATTTTCGACATAAGTTTTTCTCTCTATAAGCATAGCACAATAAACCATTATAAGGTATCTTAGACCTTGATAAGTTTGATGTCGTAAGGCTCAATCTGTTTACTAAGACTATCGTTGTATAATTCAATTCCTTGATATGGATTATCAAAAGATTGGTTTAAGGGGTTAATGATTAATATAATATCAGATCTTCTAATCATCAATAAATCTGGATGCTTTATCCATATCCATGAAGCTTTATCGGATAAACACTTGTTTTCTTTGCGCAATTTAATGAAGCTTTGAATCAATTGATAAAGCGGATGGATTTTTGGATCAGGTTCAAACTGCATCAAGCGTCGACAGTCTGGATCAGTCTTACCTTCCATCCCAATCTCTGTTCCATAGTAGATACAGGGAGATCCTATCGATATAAACAATAAGGCTAAGGCTTGCTTAACTCTTTGTTGATTGTTGTTGGCCTTACTCATCAAACGTTCTGTATCATGACTATCAAATAGATTAAATTGATTAGTATAAATAGGCGAAGCATAGCGATTTAGATAATCATCCACTCTATTTCTAAACTGCTCTAAACTGATGGATTGAGTGATGATGAAATCAATGATTAAGCGTGTATAGGGATAATTCATAACCCCATCAAACTGATCCCCCATCAACCATGGATTAGAATCATGCCAAACCTCACCCAATATATAGACATCTTTAATTGAAAGAACCGCTTTTCTAAATTGTCTTAAAAATATTGGACTGATTTCATTGGCTACATCCAAGCGCCAACCATCAATATCTGCCTTCTGAATCCAGTATTGACCTACCTTACAGAAGTACTCAATCAATTCAGGATTACTGGTATTTAGCTTAGGCATGTTTTTAGCAAAACTAAAGGTCTCATAACCATTCTTCGTAAAATAAAACCAATCTCGATATGAACTCTTAGAATCTTTTCTAGCCAATATCCAAGGTTCAAATAGTAGACCTGTATGATTAAATACGCCATCCAGCATGACTTTAATGTTTAATCGATGCGCTTCTTGAACCAACTTAATCAACTCATCTTCAGTTCCAAATTTAGGATCGATTCTATAGTAATCACTTGTATCGTACTTATGGGAACTTGGTGATAAGAAGATTGGAGTTAAATAGATACCAGTACATCCTAAATCATGGATATATGGAAGCTTATCTATGATGCCTACTAGATTACCACCATAATGAATCGCATTGGTGACAGAGCCTGTAGGCCATTTCTTAACCATTGGAGAAGCATTAAAGCGATCAGGGAAGATTTGATACCACACAGTATCTCTAACCCAGTCAGGTGCCTTATAAATATCAGATTGATGATGATATGGATAAAAGAAGTAATTCCAATGATCAATTTGTTCATCTGGATTTTGAAAACCATTTTCTCCATATACACATTTCTCATCATCACTAACTAATATGAAACAATACTTTAGACGTTTATTGGGTGGAGTAATGGCTAGGGTAAAGTATCGATGGTACTCGCCATTACCACTCATGAGCATTTCTAACTTAAAAGATTGCCATGTCCAGACATGCTTATCTTGTTGAAATGCATGGGGATCCCCATAGATTAAAATGACTTGATTGACTTCTTTTCCAGTCTTTATTTTAATTTCAATTTGTGTATTATCTAAGGGATAACACCAAGGACTCATCACTTGATGAAAGATACTGGCTCGATTCATATCACACCTCATTTAAATTGTAGTAAGTTTAACTGATTTGTCAAACTTATTATGTTGTAAACGCTTACGGTTATACTTGAATAATTCGTGAAAAGAAAGCATAATATAACTAATATTAGGAGGAGTTATGAAACGTAAAACCTTGAAAGAACGATTCAAAGCCTTTTTACAAGACATAAAGCAGAATCCTGATGCGCTAAAATCAGCCATCTTGTCTATGTTTGTGATGGGTTTAGGCCAATTCCGGAATAAGCAAAAATCAAAGGCATTTATCTTATTAGGAGTTCTCTTTTTGATCATTGCGGTTGAAATATTCACTGGTGGATATATCTATGCTTTAACAGGAGAAATGAATCAGTTTCCTGGAGTCCCTGGTGAAATGTTCCCTAAGATCAATTTTATAAGAGACTATGGAGGCTTATTCTCTAAAGGTATTTGGGGATTAATAACCTTAGGACAGATTCCGATTATGGCCTCTTATCGTGGTAATGTTACCGAAGCCTTTAATAAAGTATTAACATGGTTATCAGCAGATAATTCAATGGCTTTATTAGGCCAAGGGTTAATCGCTTTAGTCATCATCTCTATCTTTATCGGAATATATATCTTCAATATTCATGATGCTTATACCACTCGTAAGAAATTCAATCAAGGTGAAGCCATAGAAACGGGTAAACAATATGTCAAGCGTTTATGGACTGACATGTTTCCATATATCATATTATTGCCGACCTTAGTCATGGTTATGTTCTTAATCCTGATTCCATTTATGTTTTCATTCTTACTCGCGTTTACCAATTATACCTATAAAAATGCATCACTTCTTTATACCGTTAAATGGGTTGGACTAACCAACTTTACACGGATTGTCGCAGATGCGGGATGGGCTGGTATATTCTTAGATGTTATTTTATGGACTTTAATCTTCGCTATTTCAGCCAGCGTTACCACTTATTTTCTTGGTATGCTTCAAGCCATTGTGATTGAATCCAAGTATGTTAAGTTTAAGAAGTTCTTTAGAACAATTCTGATCGTACCTTGGGCTGTACCTGGGATGGTATCGTTGATGGTATTTAGACAGGCTTTCCAACAAGATGGATTAATCAATAAGATCCTCTTATCAACTAACCTGATGCCAACCTTTAGTAACTTCTTTCATGCGATTGGTTTAACTTCTTCCGCTGAAGGAATCATCTCTTGGTTGACTGTATATGGAAATGCAGGGCTGACTAAGCTGGTCATCGTCGGAGTAAATCTGTGGTTGGGTGCACCTTACTTTATGATGTTGATTACAGGCGTACTAACCACACTACCAAAAGATTTATATGAAGCAGCAGCCATTGATGGAGCTACCAAGTGGCAAAGTTTTAAACGAATAACCCTGCCTTTAATCTTAAGGGCAACACTTCCAGCCATCGTTATGACCTTTACCTTTAACTTTAATAACTTTGGAGCGATTTACTTCTTAACTGGAGGAGGACCTGGTAGACCCAATGATTTGGTTCCACAATCCATGTTGATTCTAAAAGGTGTTCCTGGTGCAACAGATATTCTAATTTCATGGATATATAAACTATCCTTTACAGCCAATGAACAACTCTATAATATGGCTGCGGTATATTCAATTATGATCTTCTTATTCATAGGATCAATTTCGGTATTCAACCTGGCTAGGGCTAAAACTCTATGGGAGGATGATTAATATGAAAATCAAGGTAAAGAATTTCTTCCTAAGCTTATTGTCTTATGGATGGTTAATCATCAGTTGTACAGTAGTACTAGTACCAATGTTATGGATGATTTTAGCATCCTTTACAAAAGGGGACTCTTTAACAGGAGTTCCGCTGTTACCTGATCCTAGTAGATTTTCCTTAGAACATTATAAGTATATTTTTACTTATATCAGTGTATCTGGATCTCAATTCTCTGATTACTTGATGGCTTTCTCTAGAACCCTTACGATTGCGATCGCTAATCTATTTGGGGTAGTATTCTTCGCGGTTATTACCGGATATGCCTTTGCTCGTATCAGATTTAAAGGTAAGAAGAAACTCTTACTCTTAATGATGATTTTACAGATGTTTCCATCCTTTATGGGAATGATTGCTTTATACCTATTATTTAGACAATTTGGGATGACCAATAAGCCAATCCTTTTAGCCCTCATTTATACGGCTGGATCGATTCCTTACAACACCTTCTTGGTTCGTGGATTCATGCGCAATATTCCTAAGTCCTTAGATGAGTCCGCTGCCATTGATGGAGCCACACCTCTTCAAATATTGACCAAGATTCTATTCCCGCTCATCGTTCCAATTATTGGATTCATTGCGGTGGGTGCGTTTATGGCTCCTTGGTTGGATTATATGTTACAGAGTTATTTCCTTCAGGGACAAAATAAAACAATTGCTGTATGGTTATATCTATTGGTTCAGGGTGGTAATTCAGCCTATAAACCGCTTCACTTTATGGCGGGTGCTCTGATTATTGCCATTCCAATTATGCTGATTCAGTTCTATATGCAAAAGTATATGGTTTACGGTTTAACATCAGGAGCAGAAAAAGGATAAGCGCTAAGCGCTTTTCTTTTTAAGGAGATACCATGGTTCAATGGATTAAAATACTATATGAGAATAAAGCTCTCATCAAATACAAGAATCTAAAGCTACGTTTTATCATACCCCTATTTTTATTGATTGTCTTGTTTGTCTCAATTCCTAATTTTATAGGATTATACACTTCCAAAGCCAAAGACATTCTATCCAATTATGATGAGTTTGCAGTAGACTTCATTACCCTCATCAAGACAGTAGATTGTTCTATCGAGGAGAAGTTAACCTGTGTTGGTTATGAAGGAACAGACAATGATCCAATTGTGTTAAATAAGTATACGGTTTATATTAATCCAAGTGATGAAATCCTCGACAAGAATACCATCAGTATTTATGCAGATAGTATAATGATTGTTCCAGAAGACAAAGCTTATATCGTTGGCGACTTTGGCCTTCTCAATGGTTATAACTTTAAGCTCATTCGCGAAGAACTCAACGCAGGTAATATCAAGGCATCTGATGTGGCAAGTACCTTTGTTAAAAGTGTTTATTTAAGCCAATTTAATACCAATGTGATCTTAATCTATATGGGATTATTGTTTAATTTAGGCATCTATACAGCTGTGATTGCATTTCTCTTTCGCTATGTTTCAACTAAGATTCCTCGTCCTTTAAATTTCAAACGCAGTTTAGCGGTAATCGTTCAAGCGATGTTTATGCCAGCTTTAATGGCAGCTATTTTTGGTTTCTTTATCCCTAATCAATCTTTTTTACTCTTTTTATTATTGATTGTCTTTAGAATAGTATGGCTATATCAGGGTATTATTCATAAGAAAATTCAATTAGAAGATGAATAATAGAGTGATAGCGTTTACATTGTGAAAGATTAGTGATATTATATTATTACTTCTGTTAAAGAAGGATCCTTTAGGAGGGAAATAATGAAAAAGATTTTAAGTTTATTAGTTCTCATCTTAGTAGTAGGAACATTTACAGCTTGTCAGCGTACGCTCAAGACTTGTGATGTTGCTACCTTAGATGGAACAACCGTTTGTTACGACGAAAAGTTGGAACAATATGCGATTGAAACTGGTGCAGAACTTGTTATTAATCTTGATAATGATGCATTCGGAAATGCGCTTGTTGCTTTATGGGATGCTAAACATCCAGAATTCGCTGGCAAATTAACGTTTGTTAATAACGGTGCTGCAGGTACAACTGACGCATTGGCTACACAAACAACCGAATATGCTGACGTAACTATGGCTATTGATGGTGAAGTTTCACGTAACGTCACTCATTTATTACCAATTGATTCAGTATTAGCTAAATTAATCAAAGCCAACGCAGTAGAAACTTTCTACCAAGCTGGTAATACTACAGGCGTTACAGTTTATGCTCCAATGACATACGATGGTATGGCATTCATTTGGAACGAAACAATGTTAACCGCTTTAGGTCTAAGTGTTGCAGATGCCAATGGTGATAACCTACCTGAAGCATTTGATACATGGGAAGAAATCTTTGCTTTAAGTACAACTTGGAAGACCACACGTCCTACATACAATGACAAACCTGTTAACGCAGTATTCCCATTGGCATTAGGCGAAGTTTGGTCTGGCTATATGTCATTAACCTCAACTGGTTGGAATATCTTCGCTTCTGGCGATGCTACAAAACCTGGTTACGATGATGCTAAATTTAAATCAAGTTTCCAATTCTTAGTAGATGCTAAAGCTGCAGCTGTTGAAGTCAATGCTTTAGGCGAAACATTAACCTCAGACAATATGGGTTGGAGATGGGATGCTGTATTAGCTGATCAATCTGCTCCATTTGGACTAGTTGGTACATGGATGGATCCTGCTAAATCAGCCACCGATAATAATGTTGTATTCCATATTTCAGCTTTACCTACATACAAAGGCAATCATTTAACACCTTTCGTTAAGACTAAAGGTTTCGTAATCAATGGTTACACTGCTTATAAGAGTGCTGCTACTGAATTACTACGTTTAGTTTATTCATTAGATGGTTTCCAAGCAATGGTTGATGGAACAGCTTATTCTCCTTCACTCGTTGAAGATTCAAAATTGGCTCCTGAATTAGCTGCTACTGGCGTTCAAGCACAAATGATGAGTGCGTTCATATATAACCAACCAGAACCTTTCTTCACATTGCCAAATAATAAAACCAAGAAGGGTATGGACTCAGCATTCTACCCATTCATGAGTAACACCATGAGAGCAGTTTGGGATGGAACAAAGACAGTCGATGAAGCTGTTGCTGAACTCATTTCCTTATCAGACGCTGCTATTCTTGCAGATAACGTAACTCAATAAGTTAGGGATACAAGAGATTAAAGAGTGAGCGTCGTAAGACGCTCACTTTTCTATTAATGAGGAAAATATGGAAAAAACATGGTGGAAGTCAGCAGTTGGATATCAAATATATCCTAAGTCATTCTATGATACAAATCAGGATGGCATTGGAGACTTACCTGGTATTATAGCCAAATTAGATTATTTAAAAGACTTAGGAGTCAATTTATTATGGATAGGTCCATTTTATAAGTCTCCTATGGATGACAATGGTTATGATGTCAGTGATTTCTTTCAAGTTGATCCATCTTTTGGAACCCTAGAAGATGCGAAGGTATTGATTAAGCAAGCTCATAAAAGGCATATCAAAATAATCCTCGATTTAGTCTTAAATCATACTTCGGATGAACATCCTTGGTTTATTGAGTCTAGATCTTCTTTGGATAATCCAAAGCGTGAGTATTATATTTGGCAAGATGGTAAGTTAGATCAAAATGGTAAATTGATTCCTCCAACCAACTGGGCTAGCTTCTTTGATGGTTCAGCATGGAATCATGATCCGATAACCAACCAATACTACATGAAGATATTCTCTGATAAGATGCCTGATCTAAATTGGGATAATCCAGCTCTAAGACAAGAGATGTATCATATGACAAGATGGTGGTTAGATTTAGGTATCGATGGGTTTAGAGTTGATGCGATTGCTCATTTGGCACGTGATCTATCTTTTACTGATAGTACCCTGCCTTTAAACCGCAATAATAATGCACCAGATTGGTCTAAGTTCTCCAATCGACCTGAACAGTTTAACTATCTACATGAATTCTATGATCAAGTTCTAAGCAAATATGAATGTATGACAATCGGGGAAGTAGGGGGTGGAGCTAAGATAGAAGCTGGGCTTCAATATGCTGCTTATGACTCTCATATCTTTAATATGGTCTTCAACTTTGACTCCTGTTGGCAAAACAACATTTTTGGGAATGAGAATCTCAAGGAAGAAGATTATAAGATTGATGTGATTGGACTAAAACGAAATCTCACTTATTGGATTGATGGGATGAAAGACAAAGGTTGGTTACCACAGTATTGGTTAAACCATGATCATCCACGGGTGATGAGTCAATATGGTAATCCAATGCACTACCATCGTGAGTCAGGGACGATGCTAGCTACCATTCTATTAACCTTACCTGGAACTCCGTTTATCTACAATGGTGAAGAGATTGGTATGACCAATGTCGACTACCAATCGATTGATGACTTTAACGATGTATGGGTTAAGACCTTTTATAATAATGCTAAACATGAGATGAGTGATGAACAAATCCTAGCTTATTTGACTCGGATCTCGCGTAATAACGCTAGAACCCCTATGCAATGGGATGATTCAAACTATGCTGGATTCTCAAGTGTTCAACCCCATCAAAAAAATGTGGGCAACTATAAAGAGATTAATGTTGAGAAACAGAGTAATCAAGCTGATTCGATTCTAAACACATATCGCTATTTAATTCATTTAAGAAGAAAATCAAAGTATAAGGATATCTTAGTATATGGAGATTACTTGCTCATTGAACCTGAACATCCTCAACTGTTTGTCTATCATCGCAAACTAATTAATAAACATTTGATGATTGTTACTAATTTTAGTCAAGAACCGTGTGAGTATATTTTGCCAGTTAAAAAGTTTAAAGTCCTATATAATAACTATAATAATCAAGCAAGTACTTCCAAGTTAAGTCTATTGCCTTATGAAGCCATGATTATCGAGGTTCAAAATGCGTAAACTCTTATTGATTATTGTTTTAGTGTTAAGTGCTTGTGCAAAACCAGTAGAAGAAGTGAAGCGCTTAACGGTAGAAGAATTAAAGGTATTACTAAAAGATACGAGTGCGGATGGATTTACGGATGATGTTTCAAGTGCCTATAGTCTATTCCCGATTGCTTTCGCTGATTCAAATGGGGATGGGAAAGGTGATCTTCAAGGCATCATCAATCAACTAGATTATCTCAATGATAATAATCCCGAAACAAACACCGATCTTGGGATAGATGCGGTTTGGTTGAATCCAATCTATCCATCAGATACTTATCATAAATATGATATCAACGATTATAAAGCGATTGATCCTGCCTTTGGGACAATTGATGATTTTAAGAACTTAATCACTGAAGCCAATAAACGTGGGATTAAAATCATTCTCGATATGGTTTTTAATCATACCTCAGATACTAATCCTTGGTTTTTAAAAGCCATTGGTGGAGTTGAACCCTTTGATGAGTATTACCATGTATATACTAAAATAAAACTCAGTGATTATCCAGGAAGTGTTGGCTGGTATGGACGCAATTCACGCATGTATTATGCAGGCTTTTGGATTGAAATGCCTGATTTAAATCTAGAGAGTGAATTGGTTAGAAATGAATTGAAGAGTGTATTAGATTTCTGGTTAGATTTAGGAGTCAGTGGCTTTAGATTTGATGCGGCTCAACATGTTTATGATCCCAATGAGTATCCTAAAGGTACCAACCTTATGGTTAAGAATAAGCAATTCTGGATGGAAATGAAGAACTATGTTAAAAGTAAGAGTCCAGATACATATCTAGTAGCTGAAATATGGGAAAGTACTTCATCCAATGCACCCTATGCACCGGGCTTCGATTCCTTATTTAACTTTGAATTGGCAGGCAATATCGTCGCAGCAGTAATGAGTGGAAACTCGAGTAAGCTCTTAAGTTCCTATCAAAATGCGATGAAGATTCTAGGTACTAAAACGGATCATTATACAGATGCCATCTTTCTAACCAACCATGACCAAGATCGTATTATGAGTCAATTGGATGGAGATGTTGATAAGGCTAAGCTCGCTGCCAATATTCTCTTTACAATGCCTGGGATTCCGTTTATTTACTATGGTGAAGAACTGGGTATGCAAGGCATTAAGCCTGATGAATATATCCGCGAACCCTTTATTTGGGATGGGACCCTTGATATTCCCAATGCTGATTGGGAAGTTGGTAAATACAATCTAAACTTAGATCCATATAGTGTTCAAGTGAGTCATCCTGATTCGATGTTTAATACTTATCGTACGCTCATTGCATTACGCAAGGGAAGTCAAGTTTTACGTTATGGGGACTTTGTTTCATTAGACATTAGTACATCACGAGTGATAGCTTATAGTCGTACCTACAATAGTCAAAAATGGATCATTCTACATAATCTAAACTCAAGTACTCAAACAGTAAGTTTAAGTGAACAAGGCACCATCATCTATCAGCATAAAGCCAGTACCTTCATCGATGGAGTGATTGAACTCAGTCCTCAATCGACCCTTATTATTGAGGTGAATTAGGGGTGTTTGTTTTATACCTTTATAGCTCTGATCCAAAACATGCCAATGATATTGAGCAGTTTTGTTGTCTATATGGAACTGACTTTAGATGGTTGGATACTCAAAGAGCTAAATTCATTCTAAACCAGCAAGAACGTCCTCAACTTGCCATTCTATATGATGCCTTTCAAAACGATCTATCTTGTACCATCACAACAGTGATTGGATTTGATCACGATAGTATCATGAAAGAGGCCATAGATATGGCTGTCAATTTAAGAGAAGGACGAATGCTTGATATTGGGGATGTCTTACTCTTAAGCACAATCAATCAAGATTATAAGGTTCTCAATGCATGTAAAGAACTCATCAATCAGATTCCCAATGACATCTTAAAAACAGCTCAGATGTATCTATTAACCCAAGGTAATGCTCAAGAAGCAGCTAAGCTACTCTATCTTCATCGCAATTCATTTACCTATCGACTCAATAAGTTTATTCAATTGAGTAAGATCGATATTAGGGAGAGCAGTCTAATGAGTTTTCTTCATATCTATTTCACACTTCAACAAGTTGAATCTTACTAATTGTGCACTGTGCACAAATAATTATGCTTGGCATGTGCTACAATATAAACGAGGTACATTATGGCTACACTACAATTAAAGAATATCAATAAGATTTATGAGAATAAAGTTCAAGCTGTCTTTGATTTCAATTTAGAAATCAGTGATCGCGACTTCATCGTTTTGGTTGGTCCTTCAGGATGTGGTAAATCAACCACTCTAAGAATGATCGCTGGACTTGAAGAAATATCTTCTGGTGAACTATTCATCAATAGTAAACTCAGTAATTTAACCGCTCCTAAAGATCGTGATATCGCGATGGTCTTTCAATCCTATGCACTATATCCTCATATGAGTGTTTTTGAGAATATGGCCTTTGGTCTAAGACTTAAAAAAGTTGCGAAGGCTGAAATTGATCAACGAGTTAGAGAAGCTGCTAGAATTCTAGAGATCGAGAATTATCTTGATCGTAAACCAAAAGCCTTATCCGGTGGACAAAGACAAAGAGTTGCCTTAGGAAGAGCCATTGTTAGAAATGCGCAAGTCTTCTTAATGGATGAACCTTTAAGTAATCTAGATGCTAAGCTCAGAGTTCAAATGCGCTCTGAAATCATCAAACTACATGAAAGACTAAAAGCTACCACCATCTATGTAACCCATGACCAAACTGAAGCCATGACTATGGCTACTCGGATTGTCGTTATGAAAGATGGCTATATCCAACAAGTTGGAACCCCAAAAGATGTTTATAATAATCCTAAAAATATATTTGTCGCCAATTTCATTGGAGCTCCAGCCATGAACTTCATCGTAGGAGTTTATAAAAAAGGTCGTTTTGAAGTTGATAACCAATCCTTTATGGTTCCTAAAATGTTCCATGATACATTAAAAGATAAGGAAGGCAAAGAGATCGTCTTAGGCATTCGTCCTGAAGACATTCACTATGAAGGTATCGTAGCTGATACATTCCCAGATACACCGTTTGATTTCAATGTTGAAGTATGTGAATTACTAGGCCATGAATTTATCCTCCATGGAAAATTTGGAGGACAGAATATCTTAGCTAAAGTATCATCACGGGTCGATGTACATGCCCATGAAACGATTAAGTTAGCGATGGATGTTACCAAGCTTCACTTCTTCGATAAAGAAAGTACCAACGCTATCGTATAGACCCGATCACTCGGGTTTTTTAAAGGAGATATATGTCAACACTACGCAATCAATTCATCTACCAAGTATTCGTTAGAAATTATAGTACAGAAGGAACCCTACAGGCTCTGAGTCATGATTTAGACCGTATTAAAGCCTTAGGAACCGATATCTTATATCTAATGCCCATTCAACCCATTGGAGTTTTTGGCCGTAAAGGAACTTATGGGAGTCCATACGCCATTAAAGATTATCGCGGGATTAGTTCAGACTTAGGAACCGTAGATGATTTTAAAGAACTCATTAAGCAAACACATCTTCGTAAAATGAAGATTATGTTGGATATTGTTTTTCATCATACCGCACCTGATCATCATTGGGTTAAAGAACATCGTGAATTCTATCATTTAAAAGAAGGTAAGTTAAGCAATAAAGTTGGAGAATGGTGTGATATCGCTGACCTAGAATTAGAAGATAATCCTAAACTCTATGAAGCCTTATCAGATATTTTATTGTATTGGCAAGACATGGGAGTTGATGGGTTTAGATTTGATGTGGCCTCACTTTTACCTAAGGCTTTCTATGACAGTGCTGTACCTAAAATGAAAGCTGCCAATCCCAATGTTATCTTATTGGCAGAAAGTGTTGATTCTAATTTTCTCGATTATTTAAGAACCAACAATTTTACCTGTCTCAGTGATTCTGAACTATACGAGTATTTTGATATTCTATATGATTATGATAATCAAGATAAGTTTTTAGGCTATCTTAAAGGTGCTAATAGCTTAGAAGAATTTAGAAAAGCGCATCGCTTACAAGAAAGAATCTATCCTGTTGATTATGTTAAAGCTAGAAACGTTGAGAATCATGATAATGCCCGTATTCTTTTCCATACTCAAAGTTATGATAAGATGCTTCAATGGCTCGGCTATGTCTTCTTCTCTAAAGGGATTGCCTTCTTACACTTCGGTGTAGAAACAGGAACCGATCATTTATCCTTTCTATTTGAAAAAGATCCAATTGATTGGACAAAACTAGATCTATTGTTGGTTGATTGGATTACCAAACTTGCGAGTTTAAAGAAAAATCCCATCTTCACTCAGAATCATCATTATCGAATCATCAGTCATACTAAGGATGTATTGCATTTTGAGTATGAATCAAGTACTGAAATCATGGTGGGCATCTTCAATGTTGGCAATGAAATAGGTAGTTTAAATATCAACTTACCTGAAGGTAACTATACTCATTTGATTACTCAAGAAACGATTGAAATTAGATTTAGTGTTCTAAAGCTATCCAATCGTCCCATCATATTCTCCATCAAAAAATAAAGGATAACGATTAACGTTATCCTTCTTTTTAAATCATTCAGCCTTCTTAGTAGTACTAGGACAATAAGCTTCATTAGACTTAATCTCTTTTATATCACGCAGGGTTTGCTTATGAGTATTGATGAGAATCTCAGTACTAGAGATCCATTTCAATTCAACATTTGCACAATACAATTGAGTATATAGGGGTCTTTTATTTTGAACCCCATTTTTAACTAAATAAACGGTAACTTCATGAGCAGCGATACTCAAACTTAGGGTGCTATAAACACGAAGCTCCATCGTTTTATCATTGGATGCTAAAGTAAACTTAGGTTCACCAACTGATTTCTTTAAACCCAATTTATTAGATAATATAGGCGCTAAAACCATCATAATCCCAACCGATGGGATTATAATCGCTAAAAATATTTTCTTAGACTTACTCTTTGGTTTACGCATAGAATACTCCTCCTACTTAACTCTGATCTCAATAATCTTGACTTCACCCTTTCTAAAAGGTAGAACCAGATTGTGATAAGCATCGACACTGATTGGGGTTTCTTCACTCTCAGATGAGAAGATCTGCTTGATGACACAGGCATCGCTTAAGAAGCGAACAGGTAGATTAGTGCATCTGACATAATGTTGCTTATCATTGAATGGATCTGTGTTACATATAACCAGCGTAGCAATATTACGACTTTCATAGGCAAAACCAACGGCTGTATCCCAAGGGGCACTAAAACCAAGGGGATAGACTTTACTCTTAGTTAACATTTCATCAAGGATACTTTCTCTGATTTTACTGGCTTTCTCTAATAGATTAATCATTTCCCATCTTCTAGGATGTAGATAATGAAAGGCATAGCGATCAAATAAGGCCAACTTACCATAGAATGGATCATCCTTTGGTAAGACAAAGGCAGAATCTGCATCACAATCTAAGCCAGTATTCAAGGGTTGAGGTTCAAAGACTTCTTGGCCTGAATTTAAGAAAGGAATTGTATTGGGTATAAATAGATTGAATAAAGTCAACATCTTAGCCAAGGTCTCTCCACCCTTACGAGTGGCTAAACGAGGTGTATCATGGGTCTCTCCACAGGCAAAGAGTGGACTGGCTAGACTACTAACCCCATATGCAAACTCATTGAAACTTCCTTCACTGACACGTGGCTCTTGAATGAAACCATTCCCAATGATCATATTATAGCCCTTCTTGATGGATGCCTTAGCATTTTCAGGATCGAGTTCTTCTGCGATAAAGCAGAAGTCAGGATCAATCGCTCTAGCCTTAGAAATAATCATACTAACTAAGTCTGTAGGTAAGGCATGACCCATATCAATACGTGCTCCATCAATCCCAAACTCTTTTTGATAGAAGGGGATAATCCCACTCAACATCTCCCATAAAGGCTGATTGGGAATAGAACCAGGGTTATATGAACTCTTCGCGACATCAAACAATATATATGGCTCAAATTCTCCCAGTTTCTTTAAATAAGGTTGAGAATTGATTGGATGATCCATATACAATCTAAAGAAGGTAACATCCGTCCATGCAGGTTGAGGATCATTGATATGATCAGAAAAAGCTGGGGCAACTGTCATACTAAAAGTAGATTGAACCAAATCAAGGATTTCTTGTTTAGGATTAGCTTTATATGCTTTAACCATTTCTGTCCATTTTGCTGGGAAAAGGTCTTTAGGGTTCTTTCTAAATTTTGATAGATGTTCTTCAACTTCAGGTGAACTAAAGAGTTTCTTAAAGTGTTCTACTTTAGGTGGTAGAGTTTTCTTAAGACTCTCTACGATGGGTGGTTGATAAGACTTTAGATCTTTTAAATCAATCCAATAGAACCAATCTGGATGTTCAAGAATCAAGTCAGAGTTCACTGAATTGGTACGAGGAATAATATCGATGATAACCTTCATATCCATTAAATGGGCTGCTTCAACAAAAGCCTTGAACTCTTCTTCAACACTGGTAGATAAACCTGTCATTGGATCTTTTAAACCTTGATCAAGCTCAAAGAAATTAGCGACTCCATAAGGAGAACCTAAGTCACCTTTCTTATCCTTTAAAGAATATTTCGCAATCGGTAATAAATATAATACATCAATCCCCATTCGTTTTAGAAGCGGCAACATAGCCAAGGTCTTAATAAAAGTTCCGGTATCACTGAGATGAAAGATATTATCACTCTCTAATACTCCAGTACGATCATGATCAAAACTTCCCGAGGTTCTTATCATCATTGAATAGACACTACTTCTTCTAATCCAATTCCCATTCTTTAAACCCTTCTCACTGGGATGATTGAAATGATAGGTAGATAAAGGATAGCCTGATTTACTTAGATATACATCATCGATTAAGGCTGCATAGAAGTGATAAGGATTGACTAAGACATGACCATCATTGGTCTTAATATGTGCGCCCTTATAATCAAACCCTAGCCATAGATCAGGTATCGCATAGTTGATCAGTTCTTGGTTGGGATGTTTACTTAAGGCATCTTTGATTTTCTTTAGATTTTGGCTCATTTTATATAATCTCCTTTAGTAATTATACCAAATAAACCAGTCTCATATTCAGTTTAGCGAATATTTAAGATTGAAAAGCTCAGACCCATCTAACTTGTGTATAATGGTGTAAAGGAGCGAATATGAAAACAAATGTAGAATTAGCTATTATCGCTAAAAAAGCGAGAAGAGATATTATAAAAATGGTAACTGAAGCCAAGTCAGGTCATATCGGCGGAGCCTTTTCAGCAACCGAGATTCTTGTCTCTTTATATTTCAATGAAATGAATATCAACAAGGATAATGTCAAAGATAAGAGTCGTGATAAGTTTGTCTTATCGAAAGGTCATGCCTCAGCTCTATTATATGCCGTGCTTTGTGCAAAAGGTTTTCTTGCTGAAGAAGTTTTGATGACTTTTAGAAAGATCAACTCTAAGCTTCAAGGTCATCCCAATATGCACTATGTAGATGGGGTTGATATGTCAACTGGATCCTTAGGTCAAGGTTTATCCGCAGCCGTAGGAATGGCCTTATCTTATCAGATTCACCATGAAGACTTTAGAGTCTATGCATTGATTGGAGATGGTGAAAGTGAAGAAGGACAGATTTGGGAAGCTGCCATGGCAGCTGCTCATTATAAATTAGATAATCTACTAGCAATCATCGATCTCAATGGTCTACAAATTGATGGAGATATTACCAAGGTTATGAATCCCTTACCCTTAGATGAGAAATTTAGAGCCTTTGGCTGGCATGTCTTATATGCTGATGGACACGACTATGATCAACTCCAAAAGGCATATAAAGAAGCACGCAGTATTAAAGGTAAACCAACAGTCATCGTAGCTAAGACCATCAAAGGTAAAGGTGTTAGCTTTATGGAGAACCAAGCCAGTTGGCATGGGACAGCCCCGAGTGTTGAACAAGCTGAAGAAGCTCTAAAGGAGTTAGCGTAATATGGCAAAGATGGCAACCCGTGAAGCATTTGGAAAAGCACTTGCAGAATTAATCGTAGAGAATCCTAAAGTTATTGTATTAGATGCGGACTTAAGTAAATCAACCAAGACTTATGATGCCAAAGTTGTATGTCCTGAGCGTCACTTCAATGTTGGAATCGCTGAAGGTAATATGATGGGTATTGCGGCTGGTTTGGCGAGTTGTGGCAATATCGTTTATGCCAGTTCATTTGCGATGTTTGCGACCGGTAGAGCGTATGAACAAGTTCGTAATTCGATTGGATATACCCATTTAAATGTAAAGATATGTGCAACCCATGCCGGGATTACATTAGGTGAAGATGGGGCTTCTCATCAATCGATTGAAGATATCGCACTGATGCGAGTCATTCCCAATATGCGTGTGATTCAACCCTGTGATGATATTGAGACCAGTCAAGTCATTCATGCGATTAGTAAAATAGATGGCCCATTCTATGTAAGATTAGGTCGTAGTTCAGTTGAAACAGTAAATTCAGCCGATTATCATTTTGAACTAGGTAAAGGAGTTGTCTTAAAAGAAGGTAAAGACATCACTTTAGTTGCCAGTGGTATTATGGTTCAACAAGCCCTGCAAGCATCTGCTCTATTAACTGAAAAAGGAGTCTCTGTCACCGTCATCAATATTCATACGATTAAACCCCTTGATGAAGCATTGATCATTGCTTACGCAAAGAAAAGTAAGGTTATGATTACACTGGAAGAACACAGTAAGTTCTGTGGTCTAGGTAGTGCAGTGGCTGAAGTATTGAGCACAAAATATCCATGCTTATTAGAGATGATTGCGATTGAAGATAGTTTTGGGGAAAGTGGAACCCCAAGTGCCTTATTAGAGAAATATGGCTTAGGAGTTAATCGAATTGTTGATACTGTATTGAGATATACAAAGTAGAATAAATTCACTGAAGATGTCATCCGCAGGCGCTTAAAGCGCCTGCTTTTATTTGAATAGTCGAGTACTTTGTTGTACACTAATAGGGAACTATGGACACACGATTACAAAAATTATTCTTAGTCTTAATATTATGTTTTGGTGCTTTAGCTACACGCCAGATATTTTATCCATCCTATCCCTGTATAACCGATGGTAGTAGGGTCTGTTTTGATACGTTTAAAAATAACTATAAGATAGAGAAACATACCTCTTTGGTCATTCAAGTACCCAGTGATGAATATGGTCAAGCAGTGGTAGAATACTGGGATTGGTATCATCCAGAGTTTAAAGGTAGTGTAACGTATGTCTTAAGCAGTGATGCGACGTTTAAAGAAGATGTCTATTTTACCAGTCAAAATTATGCTGGTTTACTATACAATGATGTTTTAAATCTAGATGACAATCTTAGAAAGAATGTATTGATCGATAAAACACCCGAGATTAATTATAATGAATTGAAATTTATCCCGATGACGGCTGAAGGTTTTGCGTTTGTTACCAATGTAACTAAACTTAACTTGCTTGGTCTACCAACCGAAGATGCCAATCAAGATGGCTTAATCGATAGTATCGATACTTGGGAAGAAATATTTGCCTTAAAAGATATGTGGGAGAGTCAAAATGATTTGGTCTTTCCACTAGCACTCAATGAACCCTATTCTTTTTATGCTTTCTTAAGTGCAGGAGGATTTAATATCTTTAAAACACACCAAGCCAATCAAGCTGGTTTTGTAGGGGCAGACTTTACTGAGAGTTTAAACTTCATACAGAAACTATCCCAAATCAATTGGATTAAGGCTGAGAATAATGCATCAACGGCTTATACTTGGATGTATGATCAAGCTCTAATCGATGATAACTTCATCTTTACCTTGGCTGGCTCATGGATGAACGTTAATGAATTTGATTTAACTCATCCAACTGCATGGTCAGTATCGGCTTTTCCTACTTATCAAGGTCGTGATTTAAATCCATTAATAAAGTTAAGTGGTTTTAGTATCAATCGTAATACTTATTATCCCAGTGCCGCTCATGAGTTAATCCGAATCTTAAAATCAATTAAAGGAATGCAACTACTAGTCGATCATAGTTCACTGGTACCTTTGGTTAATGATACATATATCGAGTATTTAGAATACCCCAACAGTCATATCAAACAATTCATATCGAGTTTTCAAAAAGCTTATACTGAACCCATCATTGCCTTTGAACATAACCCAAGTAAACTGGCTTTCTCTGTTTATTATGAGATAGAATTGATGACGAGTATTCGATCTTTATGGGATCAAACTCTAAGTGTTCAAGAAACTCAAGCTGAAATCGTCCAAAATGTGATTGATCAAAGTGCTAAATTAGATACAGAAGAGTCTGGTAACTAAATGAATCGTAATGAGAAATTATTGGTTGGCGTCAGTGCTTTATACTTCATCGCATCGACGATGAGTGGAGTTTTCGTAGCGGTTTATTTATACTCTGCCACTGGATCTTTGTGGATGATGTCGCTTTATACGATGAATCGCTTTGGCTTATATCCACTGGCTTTTATCATTGGGGCTCAACTTACTCGTAAGATTAGAATGGCTGGAGTATTAACCTCAGGCTTAATCGTCAATATTATCGGTTTAGCAGTTCTATTGAGTATCAATACAGGGTTTAATGATCATAACTATCTTGTGTTTGTGATTGCCTCAATCTTTGGTCTTGGAGAAGGACTTTACTGGTTCTCAATGAACATACTTAATCAAGCGGCTTCAACTAAACCATCACGAGGAAAGTTTGTTGCTCAAATGGGTATCTTTAATGGGGTCGCAATGGTTCTAGCTCCACTATTATCAACTCAGATTATTCTCTTTGCCCCCAGTGATACCACAGGTTATATATGGATCTTTGAAGTCGTCATTGTCATTTTTAGTATTACTGCATTTATCTCAACCAAAGTGAGTACACTGGTTCAATATGAACCCTTGGTATTTAGAGATAAACTGATTCTTAAGAAGGGATCACAATGGCGATATGTGATCATATCGCATTTCTTATTTGGGATTAGAGATTCCCTCACCTTATTCTTAACGGGTCTATTGGTTTATAATGCAGCCAGTGGTAATGGGAGTATGTATGGAAACCTATTAACCTTTTTCGCTATTCTAGGCATTCTTTCCAATACCGTAGCCAGTCGATTGATTAAACGTGAGAATAGATTAAAGATGTACCAAAGAGGGGCTTATCTATTGTTTACTTCAACGGTGGTACTGGTGTTTATGCCTAACATTTATGGTGCTTTATACTTTGGGATAGCCAATAGTATTGGATCGCCTTTCTATTTCAATCCATTCTCAATCATCATGATGAATGCTTTACATGATTATAGTGAGAAAGAGAATATCAATGTTCGTATCATTCTAAAAGAAACTGCCTTAGCATTTGGTAGGTTATTGGGTATGGGGCTGATTGTAGTGGCTTTCTTTACGCTACCTGAAACCATTTATCTCAAAGTAGTCGTGAGCTTTAGCTCATGCTTTGCTTTGATATTGATTTACTATGCGACAAATTATCATATCGCTAGAGATAAACGAATACATGAACACCTTCAGTGAGTTTATTAAACATGAATTTGAAATGGATTATTTTAAAGAACTCTCACTTTTTTTAAAAGATGCGTATACCAAACAGATCATCTATCCAGCTAAAGAAGAGATCTTTAACGCGTTTAGTTATACAACGTACCAAGATTTAAAGGTGGTTATAGTAGGCCAAGATCCTTATCATCAACCCAATCAAGCCCATGGCTTAGCTTTTTCAGTTAAACCCAATACACCCTTGCCTAAGAGTTTAGTCAATATCTTTACTGAACTGGTAAATGATACAGGTTGTGTCTTTCCTTATCATGGTTCACTAATCCCTTGGGCTAAACAAGGTGTCTTATTACTCAACACCATTCTTACTGTGGAAGCCAATCATCCTCTATCTCATCAGAATAAGGGTTGGGAGGTATTTACTGATAAAGTCCTGGGGCTTTGTGACCAACATCCTTCAGCCTTGGTATTTATTCTTTGGGGTAAGCAAGCTCAGATGAAGCGGGCTTTAATCAATAATCCCAAACACCTCATACTAATAGCACCTCATCCATCCCCCTTATCGGCCTATCATGGTTTCTTTGGTTCTAAGCCTTTTTCTAAAGCCAATACCTTCTTAAATGAAAATCATCGCTCTATGATAGATTGGAGTCTATAATGTTTCAATCCATCGATGTATTCATTGAATATATGGTTACTCGTATCTCTAAAGGGCGTTTTGGTTTGGATCATATGCAAGCAGCTGTAGAGCATCTAAATCATCCCGAAAAGAATCTAAAGTATATCCACGTGGCTGGAACCAATGGAAAAGGTAGCACAACCAACTATATTCGCTCAATCCTTCAAGAAGCTGGGTATAAGGTGGGTAGTTTTACTTCACCTTATCTAGAAGTCCATAATGATCGCATTAGAATCAATGATTTTAATATCAGTGATGAAGATCTATTGCGTTTAGGAAACCTGTATTATCCTGTATTTGAACAGTTTGAGTTATCGATGTTTGAGATTGATACACTGATTGCCATCATCTATTTTACTGAACAAGCAGTCGACTATGCCGTTATGGAAGTAGGTTTGGGTGGACGCTTAGATGCGACCAATATCATCACACCCCTAGTATCCATCATCACAACGATTGGCTATGATCATATGGAAATCCTGGGAAATACTTTACCTAAAATTGCCTATGAAAAAGCTGGAATTATTAAGCCTAGAATACCAGTGATTGTAGGTGAAAAGAAGAAGTCATGTCTAAGAATATTTGAAACCATCTGTGCAAGTCACTCAAGTCAACTCATTCTATTGGATGATGTGCATATAATAAACAAGTCCTTTCCTTTAAGTTTTACTTATCAAAATCAGACTTATACTTTAGATACCCTCGCCCTCTACCAAGCCCACAATGCTTCTTTAGCGATCGCTACTGCCCATTATCTACAATCTATAGGTCTATATATATCCAACCAAGCCATTCATTTAGGCTTAGCTAAAGCCCATTGGAAGGGTCGCTTTGAAGTCATCTCTACATCACCAAGTATCATCTTAGATGGAGCTCATAATCCCCATGGGATTAATGCCATGGCTCACAGTCTGAATCAACTTAAAGGACCACTGGTGATTGTCTTTACAGCTCTTAAAGATAAAGACACTAGACCAATGCTTAAAAAACTATTAAAATATTCTCAAGAGATTATAGTGACAAGCTTTGATTATTATCGTAAGGCCAGCGTCGATGATTTGGCTCTAGATTTACCAGTCAAAAAGATTGAAGACCCCAAACAAGCGATCATCGAAGGCTTAAAACTAGCTCAAGATGGAACCTTATTGATTACAGGTTCTTTATACTTTATTACCTTGGTTAGACAAACACTCTTGCCTGAGATACTGAAAGGAAAGTAATATGGATATCCTGATACAGATTATTAGTATTGCTTCCATTTTAGGGATTGGTTATCTATGTTTTAAATATGCCCCAATTCAATTCAATAATAAGACCTTGGTGAGTGTGGGAATATTAATCCTAGTATCCTATATCTTAAGTCGACTATCACTGATGTTGCCTCTGTTTGGCTATCCCAGTTTAAAGATAGGCTTTTCAAGTCTACCCTTGATGGTTATCGGGATTATGTATGGCCCAAGTTATGCGTTTCTCGCAGGCTTTATCGAAGATGTCTTAGAATTATTTACCGGAGGAATCAGCTATCCTTTCTTTGGTTTCACTCTAAATAAGATTCTAATTGGAGTAATCTGTGCAGTATGGTTTATATGGTATAAACGGACTCAGAAGGAGTATAAACTCTTGCCTTATGCGATTACGATACTGATGAGTTTAGGTACGATTCTTTATCTGTTTTCACTCACTGAAATTAAGGTTGGGACCGATACAGTCATCATCAATGACTTCACTCGTTATAGTCTAATTGGAGTCGTTGTCTTAAGCAGTGCCTTTATTCTAAGCAGTATGACATTAATCAGTAAGAAGCTTAAAGCTTTACCCGCTTTACCCTTTAGTCTCTTTATGGGAATGCTTCTAAGTACGACACTATTAACTTCAGTGATACTAACGCCAACATATCTATATGCGATGTATCACATTCCTTATATCTTAAGTTTCTTTGCCCAACTCTTTAAAAGTACGCTTCTGATTCCAGTATTTGCTTATGTGGGTTATATGAGCGTTTATTTAGTGTTAAGAATCAGTAAACACACGCTCTAAACTGTCTTTATTTCTGCAATTAAAGTATAATGATATTAGTTTAATTAGGAGGTTGTCTTATGCGTCACGATAATATGATTGCGATGATATTAGCTGGTGGAAGAGGTTCACGCCTTTTTGATTTAACCAATAAAGTTGCTAAACCCGCTGTACATTATGGGGGTAAATATCGCATCATCGATTTCCCTTTAAGTAATTGTGCCAACTCTAATATCAATGTGGTGGGTGTTTTAACTCAGTATGAATCTGTACTATTGAATTCATATGTAGCCCAGAGTTCATTATGGGGTTTAGACGGACATGATTCAGGTGTCTTTGTCTTACCTCCAAGAGAAAAGAGTGAAGGCTTTGGTTTATATCGCGGAACTGCTGATGCGATTACCCAAAACATTGATTTTGTTGATCAGTATGATCCTGAACAGATTTTAATTCTATCAGGTGATCATATTTATAAGATGGATTATGCGGATATGTTGGCTTATCATAAAGCCAATAATGCGGATGTCACGATTGCGGTTTTAGAAGTGTCTTTAAAAGATGCCAGTCGATTTGGCATCATGAGTACCAACCAAGAAGGTCGCATCACTGATTTTCAAGAAAAGCCTAAACAACCCAAGAGTAAACTCGCTTCCATGGGAGTCTACATCTTTAATTGGAGTCTTTTACGTAAAGCACTATTGGATGATTTAACCAATCCTTTATCAGCACATGATTTTGGTAAAGATATCATCCCATTGATGTTAGCCAGTGATAAGCGTTTATTTGCTTATCGTTTCAAAGGTTACTGGAAAGATGTTGGTACCATCGATAGTCTATGGGAAGCCAATATGGACTTGCTTTATCATCGCAATGAACTAAACTTAGCAGACCCAAGTTGGAAAATATATACTGAGGATACGCATGTAACTCCGCAAGCGATTGGTAAGAATGCGTCAGTTGTTAATGCGTATATCAACCAAGGTTGTGTCATCAATGGATCAGTTAAAAACTCCGTCTTATTTACCGGAGTTGAAATAGAAGAAAGCGCTGTTGTTGAAGACTGTGTCATGATGCCTTACAGTAAGGTAGAAGCCAATGCCCATGTTAAGCGCGTCATAGTAGCTGAAAACATTACGATAAGAGCCAATGCGCATGTCGGTCAAGACGATCAAGAAATTGAACTTATCGCTAAGAATGTGAAGGGAGAGTAACTATGTGTGATGCACTAGGCATTGTCAGTTATGATGATTTTGTTGATCTACATGGGTTAAGTGATCATCGACCAATACCCTCTATTTCCTTTATGGGTAGATATCGCTTGATAGATTTTGTTTTATCCAATATGACCAATTCAGGGATATCTGATATCCAAGTCTATGTTAAACATAAACCAAGATCAGTCATTGAACATTTGGGTAGTGGTAGACAATATAACATCAACTCTAAGAGTGGTAGATTAAGAATCTTAACCGGTGAAGAGCATGTCCAGTCTGAAGTATATAATCATGATATTACAGCGTATATGCAAAACATTCAGTTTGTCGAAAAGAAGACGCAACCCTATGTCATCATAGCCCCTAGTTATATGGTCTATAAGATGGACTTTAATGAAGCACTCAATAGTCATATTGCCAGTAAGGCCGATATTACGATGCTTTATAAAACGGTTGATAATGCCAATACATCATTTACAAGAGTTGATACTTTAGCTTTAGATAAATCAAAAGTCAGTGGTATTGAAAAGAATGTGGGTAAGTTTAAGAATCGTCATATTTCTTTATCGACTTACATTATGAGTCGTGAACTCTTTATCCACTTGGTTTATTTAGCTTCAAATACATCTTCAATGTTTACTTTACGCGATATCATCATCGATCAATTAGAGTTTCTAAATGTCCAAGCTTATCCACTGAGAAACTACTTGGCTTGTATCAATACCTTTGAAGAGTACTACCGTGTTAGTATGGAACTCATCAATCATAGTTTTGCCTCAACCTTATTCTCTAAAGATTGGCCTATTTATACTCAAACCAACGACTCTTGTCCTACCCAATATACAGCGGGAGCTAAAGTCAGTAGCAGTATCATTGCCAACAATGCCTATATTGATGGTGAACTTAGAAACTGTGTCATTGGACGTGGCGTTATTATTAAAAAAGGTGCGGTTGTTGAAGATAGTATCATCTTAGCTGAAGCCATCATTGAAGAGAATTCTCACTTAAAGAATGTCATCATCGATAAACACGCACATGTAAAATATATTAAAGAACTGATTGGCGAGAAAGATAAACTAATCTATGTCAGTCGAATGGATACGATTTAATGAGTCATATTCTCTTTGTAGCAGCTGAAGGATTACCTTTTGTTAAAACAGGCGGATTGGCAGATGTGATTGGATCTCTGCCGAATGCCCTTTATAAAGAAGGTTATTCAGTCAGTGTGGTCATGCCTTTATATTTAAGTGTCGTTAAATCTAAGAAACAGAGTTTAACAAAGTTAGCTAGCTTTATGGTTAGAGTGGGCATTCTTAATTCAATTGCTTCAGTCTATGGAACACAAATTGATGGAATACAATATTATCTAATCGAGCACCAAGGCTACTATGAAAGAGAAGGATATTATGGATACCCAGATGATGGGGAACGTTTTGCCTTCTTTAATCATGCAGTATTAAGGATGATTGAAGAGAAGATATGTGAACCAGATGTTATCCATAGTCATGATTGGCATGCAGGACTAATCTCTTTATTGGCTAAGACTTTCTATAAGGATCGCATTAAACCAGTATTAACCATCTTCACCATTCATAATCTATATTTCCAGGGGAACTATCCTCGTAGTCTTTTAGGGGCTTGTATTGGCTTATCTGAATCCTATTATGATGATGGATCATTGAGATTTAAGGATGGGATCAGCTTTATGAAAGCTGGGATACTATATTCTGATTTAGTAACCACGGTATCAAGTACCTATGCCAAAGAAATTCTAACTCCAGAATTTGGAGAGAGTATGGAAGAGGTCTTACGTCTTCGTCAAAATGATTTATTTGGGATTGTGAATGGGATTGATATAGATACTTGGAATCCTGAATCGGATTCAGCTCTATTAAGCAATTATAGCGCTCGTACGATTAAGAAAGCTAAGGTAATCAATAAACTAGCGATTCAAAAAGAGTTGGGTTTACGTCAAGATGCCAAGGTTATGTTGGTGGCGATGGTCAGTCGTTTAACTGATCAAAAAGGTATTTGGTTATTGCTTCAAGCCATGAGTGATATCATGGGTTGGAATATCCAATTACTCATCTTAGGAACCGGTGATTTCTATGCTGAAAGTGAACTCCATAAGATTGAATATAAATACCCTCAAAGAGCTGTATTCTATTGTGGATACAATGAAGCTCTAGCGCATCGCATCTATGCAGGTGCCGATGTCTTACTTATGCCATCACTGTTTGAACCCTGTGGTATCAGTCAATTGATTGCGATGCATTATGGAACTCTACCCTTGGTTAGAGAAACAGGTGGATTAAAAGATACCGTAGATGCCTATAATCAATATACAAAGAAGGGTACTGGGTTTAGTTTTAAAGCCTTTAATGTGGATGACTTTAAGAAGATATTATGGTTGGCTCTAGATACCTACACCAATCGTTTCGATGACTTTAATCTGATGGTTAAACAAGCCATGAAGAAAGATGTCAGTTGGAATAAGTCAGCTAAGAGTTATAGTAAACTGATTAAGAAAAGACTCCCAAATTAAGCTTATAATCTATAAGGATTGACTTGTTAAAAAAAAAACAATTGTCGATTGAGCTATGACAATGGTATAATTTACATGTAAACAGGAGGAACAAAATGGCTAAAAGAACAGTCAAAGATTTAGATGTCAAAGGCAAACGTGTGATCGTCAGAGTCGATTTTAATGTACCGATTAAAGAAGGCGTCATTAAAGATGATAATCGTATCGTTCAAGCACTACCAACCATCAATTACTTGGTTGAACAAGGCGCTAAGATTGTTTTACTATCGCACTTAGGCAAGGTGGATCATAAAGATCCCGAGAAAACTGATTTAGATAAGAAGAAGAATAATATGGCTCCCGTTGCGAAACGCCTCGGTGAATTGGTTAAGACAAAGGTTAGCTTTGTCGATGAAACCAGAGGAACTAAGTTAGAAAAAGCCATTGCAGATATGAAGAATGGTGAGATTGTTGTTCTGCAAAACACCCGTTATGAAAAGGGTGAAGAGAAGAATGATCCTGAATTATCCAAGTATTGGGCAAGTTTAGGCCAATTGTTTGTGACTGATGCCTTTGGTTCAGTTCACAGAGCTCATTCTAGTACTGTAGGTATTGCTGAACTATTACCAAGTGCTCTAGGCTTCTTAGTTGAAAAAGAAGTTAAGATGTTAAGCAAAGCCGTTTATAATCCAACCAGACCTTTTGTAGCCATTCTAGGTGGAGCTAAGGTTTCTGATAAGATTCCAGTCATTGAGAATCTACTCAAGACAGCTGATAAAGTAATGATTGGTGGAGCGATGATCTTTACCTTCCTAAAATGCCAAGGTAAAGAAATTGGTAAGTCCTTATTGGATGTTGATAGTATTGAATTAGCTAAATCATTCTTAGACATCGCAGGTAATAAGATCATCTTACCGGTTGACTTCATGGTTGCATCAGAGTTCTCAGAAACAGCTGAACATTATGTGGTTGATGCCGATCATATCCCAAGTAACTTTATGGGACTTGATATTGGTCCTAAGTCCATTGAACTATTCAAGAAAGAACTTCAAGGTGCTAAGACCGTTGTATGGAATGGTCCAATGGGTGTCTTTGAGATGAAACCTTATGCTTATGGAACGATTGAAGTATGTAAGATTATGGCTTCATTAAAAGATGCCTTTACCGTTATCGGTGGTGGTGATTCGGCTGCAGCCGCAATTGAGAATGGCTTTGAGAATTCATTCTCACATATCTCAACCGGTGGTGGAGCATCCCTAGAATTCATGGAAGGAAAAGAATTACCTGGCATCGCCGTAATTCAAGATAAATAATGCGTAAAAAAATAATTATTGGAAATTGGAAGTTGAATAAGACAATTGCTGAAGCGGTGGATTTCATTCAACAGATTGATCCATTGGTTTATAAGTCAGTTGATTTTGGGATCGCAGCCAGTTATTTAGCTCTACAAGCATCCGTTGCTTCAGCTAAACATCTGATTGTGGCCGCTCAAAATATGTGTTATATGGATAGTGGAGCCTTTACAGGTGAAGTCAGTGTTCATATGCTTAAAGAAGTGGGTGTTGCATGGGTAATCCTTGGTCACTCTGAACGCAGACAATATTGGAATGAAACCGATGAGAGTGTTAACCTTAAAGCTAAGAAAGCCTTAGAGAATGGATTAAACCCGATTGTATGTGTGGGTGAAACTCTAACTCAATTCGAAGCAGGTCAAACAGAACAAGTTGTTAGAAAACAAACCAAAGCTTGTTTAGATGGTTTAAGTGCTCAACAAGTTGCATCCTTGGTTCTAGCTTATGAACCAGTCTGGGCCATTGGAACTGGTAAGAATGCAACCAAAGAGATTGCTCAGAATACTTGTGCCATCATTCGGGATGAAGTCAAGGCTAATTTTGGTAAAGAAGCCGCTGATGGAGTTAGAATCCAATACGGAGGATCCGTCAAACCAGAGAATATTAAAGAATACTTATCAGAAGCCGATATCGATGGAGCCCTCATTGGAGGCGCATCCCTAAAAGTAGATTCATTCACAGCTATTATAAATGCGCTGAAGGCGTAAAGGAGGATTTGACATGCCATATATTGTTGATGTTTATGCTAGAGAAGTAATGGATTCCCGCGGTAATCCAACGATTGAAGTTGAAGTTTCAACTGAATCAGGCGCATTCGGTAGAGCTATGGTACCAAGTGGTGCATCCACTGGTGAAAGAGAAGCATTAGAACTTAGAGATAACGATAAGAAACGTTTTCTAGGTAAAGGTGTTTTAATGGCAGTTGATAATGTCAATGACATCATCGCTGAAGCAGTCATTGGATTGGATGTTTCTGATCAAACTGCGATTGATAAATTAATGATTGAATTAGATGGAACTCATGACAAATCCAAATTAGGTGCCAATGCCATCTTAGGTGTGTCAATGGCTTGTGCCAGAGCTGCAGCGGATTACTTTGGAATGCCTCTATACAAGTATTTGGGTGGATTTAATGCGAAGACCTTGCCTGTTCCTATGATGAATGTCATCAATGGTGGCGCGCACTCAGATGCTAAGATCGACTTCCAAGAATACATGATTATGCCAATTGGTGCTAAGAGTGTTAAAGAAGCGATTAGAATGGGTGCTGAAACTTTCCATGCTTTGAAGAAAGTATTAAAGGCCAAAGGTCAAGCTACTTCAGTTGGAGATGAAGGTGGATTCGCTCCTAATCTAGCCAACAATGAAGAACCTCTAGAAGTTATCGTAGAAGCCATTAAAGCGGCTGGTTATGTTCCTGGTAAAGATATTTCATTAGCCATGGATCCAGCTGCCAGTGAATTCTATGATACAGAAAAGAAAGTCTACATTTTAAAGAAGAGTACTGGTAAAACATTAACTTCAGATGAAATGATTGATTACTACGAATACCTCGTTAATAAATATCCAATCGTATCCATCGAAGATGGATTAGCTGAAAGTGATTGGGATGGATGGAAGAAGATGACTGATCGTTTAGGTATGAAGATTCAAATTGTTGGAGACGATCTATTCGTTACCAACCAAGCCATCTTAGCTGAAGGAATTGAGAAAGGCGTAGCCAATTCAATTCTAATCAAGGTTAATCAAATTGGTACTCTAACAGAAACTTTTGATGCCATGGAAACAGCCAAGAGAGCTGGTTATACTACCGTTGTCTCCCATCGTTCAGGTGAAACTGAAGATACAACCATCGCTGATATCGCTGTAGCCTTCAATGCTGGTCAAATTAAGACTGGTTCAATGAGCCGTACAGATCGCGTTGCAAAGTATAATCAACTACTCAGAATTGAAGATGAACTAGGAACAGTTTCCTTATTCCCAGGTAAGACTGCCTTCTATAGCGTTAAGAAGTAAATATCTAAATAAAGCTAAGGGTAACCTTAGCTTTTATTTGTTGGCTGTCGATATTGTATTATACTTTAGGCAGTGATATAATGACTAAGCATTTATAAGGAGAATACAATGTTATCTTTTTTAAGCCCTATCGCAGGATTATTGGATATTTTATTGATGGCAGTTGCAGCTGCAATCATTTTACTCGCATTACTACAAAGTGGTAAATCAGATGGAATCAGTAGTGCCTTCTCAGGAAGCGGTGGATTAAACCTCTTCGTTAATGTTAAAGAACGTGGTTCAGAAAAGATCATATCGCGATCTACCTTGATTCTAGGAATCCTCTTCTTTGTATTAGTCATCGTCGTACAACTTATTTAAAGACCAGCCGGTCTTTTTTAAACTAAAGGATATCATGGCAGATAAAGTCGTATCTCAAAATCGTAAAGCATACCATGAATACTTCATTCTAGATAAACTTGAAGTAGGTTTGGTATTGGTTGGGACTGAGATTAAGTCCATCCGTGTGGGAGCGGTTCAATTTAAAGATGCATATATCCATTTCGTTAATAATGAAGCCTTTGTTACAGATATGTATATTGCTCATTATGATAAAGGTAATCAATTCAATCATGAAGAGACCAGAGATCGTAAACTCTTGATGCATAAGACTGAAATCAAACGCCTTCAGAAGAAGGTTAAAGAAAAAGGTTTAACGATTGTGCCTCTTCAAATGATGTTGGTGAATGGAAGAGCCAAGCTAGAAATAGGATTGGCTCAAGGTAAAGATATTCATGATAAGCGTGAGTCTTCTAAAGAGAAAGATGCTAAGCGTGAAATAGAAAAAGCTTTGAAACGTAATCGATAAAAAAGGCACTGTATATCAGTGCCTTTACTTTTACCAACGACCACCGCCGCCTCCACCAAATCCACCACCACTAAATCCTCCTCCACCAAAGCTTCCACCACTTCCTCTGCCTTGTGGCATAGAAGTCATGACTCTTTGCATGGAACTCATGGTGCTATTGATATGATGCATAAACAACATACTATTCATATAGCTAGGTCCATGATACCAAGTGGCTGGTTGTACAGCGATGGATTCAAACTTCTTACTCCATACATTGGTTACACCCAATACATAAGCATACGGCAGTATCTTATAGAAGAACTGAGGATCATCTTTAACCATCATCTCTAGGCGATCTTTCTCAGCAGTTTCAATGAATTGTTTCAATCCTAGAATCTTACCAATAGAATCTACTCCATATGGGGTACGTTTATCCATGACAGAAACAAGTGCGATATTGATGAAACTGAATACAACAACGATAACAGCCTTTATGATAGAACTTGAATCTTGGGTTAAGAAAGAGATTGATGAGATGGCTATGATATAGATACCACTCACCATAATACCAAGCAGTAAGAAGGCTACCTTGGCAAGTCTACCTAAGCTTCTATATTTCTTAACGAAACTTGCCCATAGTAGAACCAATACGGTTCCTAATCCAAAGGCAACAACACCAATAATGAAGGATTCCACTTCTCTATATGTGACTACATACATTTCAGTTGCGACAAACACGCCAACTGGTAACATAGCTAAGATCCCAAATATGACTTTAAGAACCGTCGCCTTAATCGAGAAGATCCGTCTTTCAGGATTACCATAGAAATGACGAGCAATATCTGATTTAGCTTTAGTCATACTCATATAGAATGTCTTCTCTAACTCTTTATTGGTAACGGCATCTCTACCACTAAACAAATCATTGAAGAGTGTTTTCTCTGCTCTAATCTCACCAGCATCAATATCTTTCAACTTTGTAAGAGTAAAGTTCTTAGTACCTTCTTCTTCATCGATCGTTAGAAAGCCTTTATTAGCCCAATCAATGATCAGTGATATCACATCTTTACTATCAACGATTCCTTCAAAGATGTAGCCAACTTGAGCACTACTCATCCCCTTTGGTGGATCAAATTCTACTGTAACAACCGGTCTATCATCTTTACCAAACTTAAAGAACATTAAGGCAATGATGAGGCTTAGAGCCATCAGTAAGCCAATGGCTGCAAACGAATAGTCAGTTGGTGGAATAAATGTAAAGTAATCTCCAGTCGCACTTAAATAAGTGTAGATGGTTAGCGCTTGATAAGGTGCTAAGACTTCAGTTAAACTTCCGGATACAGTATTTCCTTCAACATTAAATGAAACATTACTTGAAACACTTCCAGTATCTCCACTATAGAAATTGATTAAACCTGGAAAACCTTTAGGTAAAGTAACCCTGAAATCAACTTGATTGATTGGCATTTCCCAGCCACTTCCAACCCAGCCACTTCCAACTAAGTTGAGATAGAAAATCTGTTCACCAGCTAATTCAAGATCACGTAGTTGAATGGTATACGAATAATGATAAGTATGAGCTCCGATAATCAATTTATCTGGATCACCAATTTTAATGAGGACATTATCATAACTATCACTCTGAGTCTCATAAGGATCATCGTATACTTTTACATTTCTAACTGGAAAGTAATAAGACTTATAAATATCTGCCCCATCCTTTTGCCAGGTAATATCATAACTCTGAGGGATGAAGGCATAGATACCATGACTATCAATATTAAAATTGACTTCCACAATTTGATCAACTTGAATGAGGCCATTCTCATTGACATCCATTGTGATGGTCATCTTATTAATTTCTGAATCATAGGCAGATACAGGTAATACAAATAAGAAGAAAGTCACTATAAAAGTGACTATAAATAAATATTTTTTCATAAAAATCTAAGCTCTAGAATGATACTTTAACATTTTGGCGTTCAGTATCAGATTCAACTTCAAATAAAGGTTGTTTCTTAAAGCCAAGAGGTGCTGCCAATAAATTGGTTGGGAATACTTGAATGGAGGTGTTGAATTGTCTAACAGTACCATTGTAGTATTTACGAGCGTTAGCGATTTCATCTTCTAAACTCTTTAATTGAGTTTGTAGATCAATGAAGTTAGTGTTGGCTTTTAGATCAGGATAAGCTTCAGCTAAGGCAAACAATTTGCTTAGAGTACCGGTTAAGGCATTTTCATTCGCAATCTTAGCTTCAGGTCCAACTGAACTTACAGCTGTATTACGAGCTTGAATGACTGCTTCTAAAGTCTCTTTCTCATGTTTGGCATAACCCTTAACGGTTTCAACTAAATTAGGGATTAAGTCATATCTCTTCTTAAGATAAACATCCATGGTTGAGAAAGCTTCTTCAACCTTGTTCTTTAAACCGATCAAACCATTATAGACACTGATCGCCCAGAAAGCGATTAAGACAACAAATACAATAAACCCAATGAGATAAAAATTCATATATATTCCTCCGTTCATTGTAGTTTTATTATAGAACATAACTAAAGTCTTGTATATACTTTAACATTTAGGACTCGTTCGGTAGAATTGACTTTAAAGCGCTTAAGCGCTATAGTATTAGTGCATTGGGGGTGTCATGGTTTCGACAGGTTGATAGTTGGATTCAGACTGCAGTGGTGTGGCGACCTAATCGCCAAAAAACAAATAACTGGAAACAGACTAAGTTTCGCTGCATAGTTAGCCACTAACGGCTCGCAGCTGTCTCTGCAACCCTGTCCTTGGGGTTGTATAAGGCACAATAAACAAGGAATCGTTCTATCAGTTGCTTGAGCAAAGTAGAGCTAAATCCAGTTAAGCACATCTGAGTGAGTCTGTCTGAGACAAACACTTGGATTATCAAATCAGACTAAACTGTAGACGTTTGAATGTGGACACAATTTGGACAGGGGTTCGACTCCCCTCACTTCCACCAAAGAGTCAATAAAGCCATCCTTATAAGGATGGCTTTTTCTGTAACATCGTTATTAGTCTTTAATATGAGAAAGAGTAGAACTCATTCGTTTAGTATCTTTAATTTCGGGAAAAGATATATAGGGAACAAATAGTCGTTAATTTGAGTAGAAAGTCCCCTAAATACGCTTGAAATTTAGGGAACATTAATATAATATATAGATATATAAGTTCCCTAAAGAGGTAAACATGACAAATATAATCATTGAGACTCAAAATCTTTTACAAAAGAAGGCAGACTTAAAGGTCAGATTAAAGTTAATGGCATACGATGGGTTTCCGGAGGTTAAAGAACTGAGTGGGAAAAAATATCTCTATGTAAGAAAACGGATTGGTAGTCGATTGACTTCTACTTATGTCGACGTGTATTCTGTAGACTTATTTGATCTTTTACTAAGGAACGCCAAAGAATCAAAAGAAATACGAAAAGAAATTCGACATATAGACTCGGAATTAGCATCCCTTGGATATCAAAGAAGTGAGTTATCACCACGAGTGGTAATGAATCTAGATTTTGCTCGATCGAATCTGAAGGAATTCATTTATGATCAGGCAGTTTTGGAAGGAATAGCAACCTCATTTCCACAAACAGAAGAAATCATCGATAATGGTAAGGTTGTTGGATTAACAGCCAGTGATGTTCAGAAAATACTAAATCTTAAGCATGCTTGGGAGTTTATTTTAGATTCAGATGTACTTCAGTTTAATAGTAATTATGAGGTTCTCTGTCATATCGCACAATTAGTAAATGAAGGATTTTTTACAGATGGTGGTAGGATACGATCAATTCCGGTATCCATTGGCGGCAGTACATACAAGCCAGCTCTACCCATTGAATCCGCTGTTAAAGAGCAAATCAATCTCATACTAAACAGTAATGACAACGTCTTAGATCAAGCAATTAATTTGTGCCTATATACGATGAAAACACAAGTCTTCAAAGATGGGAATAAGCGGAGTGCAATCATTTTCGCGAACCACTTTTTGATTTCACATGGTCATGGCATAATTGTTGTTCCAGAAGAAAAAACGAATGAGTTCAAAAGATTATTGATTGCCTATTATGAAGGATCAAAGGAATCTGAGATTATGGAATTTTTTAAATCTGTTTGTTGGAGACAATTTTAAGATTCCTTTGTAGAACAAGATTTCTACGAAATTAGTCATAAAAAGCAAATTTAATTGGAAATTGTAAGAAATTAGAGACACGGGGATAAGACCAACCCACCTTACTTCCACCATAAGTCTATAGAACTGTCATATTTATGACAGTTTTTATTTACTCTTAGGTGCATTAATCGTGCAATTTGAATTGTTTAAGATTATGATTCAATTAAAGGTACACTATGGCCATTGAACAAGCAGCTTATACTATATTATTAAAAGAAGGATCTTTCGAGATACGCCAAACCGAAGCGATGATTATTGCGATCACAGATGAAAGTCGTCTTGATGGAAGTCGAGGTTTTTCTGAAATCTTCAACTATATCTCAGGTTATAATCAAAGTTCGAAGAAAATCGCCATGACAACCCCTGTAATCAACGAACTCCAAGAGAAATCTATGACTACGGCTTTTGTGATGCCTAAGCAATATGCTATGGGCGATTTACCTTTACCTAAAAGTAGCTCCCTTAAACTGAAAGAAGTCCCATCTAAACTGATGGCAGTCTTAACTTTCTCAGGGTCCATTAACAGTAATAAGCTTCAAGATAAACAAGCGGCTCTACTCAATTGGCTCAAAGAGAAAAACCTTGTTCCTTTGGGGAATCTTCAATTAGCTCGATATAACCCTCCCTTCATTCCTGGTTTTCTAAAACGCAATGAAGTAAGTATCGAAATTCAAAAGCTCCCTTAATACTATAAATCTCTCCCTTTTCTAAAACATCCCATCATGGGATTTTTTTAGTTGGGTAAATGGATTGAAACAATGTGAATAAAGTCATAGAGAGAGTGTGATATCAAAAGAAACCAAGGAAATAACTATTCTACGCTTCATAACCATAATTCATCCAAAGAAGTTATGAGTCGAGTTCGTGAAGGTGGTAAATCCGCTGAAGTTCGATCCTTAAAATTTCTCATTTAAAAGACTCTGATAAGCCAAGATTCCTTTTTACTATTATGAGTTTCGATTAATATATTTAAATGATAAGCAAAATAATAAGGTATATTACTATACGTTCTAAAATAAATTCAAAAAAAGCTCGACTATTTTTTCACAAACTTACTCTTTAGTAGTGAAGAAGTAATAATAATGAGAATAATGATAGTCAATACTATTTCTAAAGTTAAAAACCTAAGGAGGTTAAATGAGAACTAGCAAACAAACAATGGGTATTAAAAAGATTGGGAAAAAGACTTTCGTATTTGTTTCTGTAGCACTTTTAGTTAGTTTAGGATTGGTTGTGGTATCAGCTTTGAATAAATACTCCAATACTGCTAACACTGGTAAAATCATCGAAACGAGCAAACTATTAACAGGTCAAGAGACACCGATTGATCCTGCTACGGTACTTGATCCATTAGGCACTAATACAGTGCAAGTAGGACCTGTAGAAATAAGTCTTGATGATGCCGATTGCTCATATGTTGGTCATGTTGATGAAGTAGGTGATGATGTTGATTGCACAGATCCTATAATTAATATTGATACAGTGAGTGATGATGCCGATTGTACAGATATTGGCCATATTGAAGAAATAGGTGATGATGCTGACTGTACAGATCAAGTCATTATTGATGGAGTGACTTACCATGAAGACTGTGCAGATGTTGGCCATATTGAAGAAGTGGGTGATGATGCGGATTGTAATGATACTAATGTTGTTGAAAATACAGTAAAAGTTAAAGATAAAACGAGTGATGTTAAAAAAGATGATTGTAAGGATGAAGATGCTTTAGATGCTCAACGTGATTTATTAGATGAGCAATAGGATATAGATTGGTATAATAGAATTAATAAGGTTTTGATCATTGTGTCAAAACCTTTTTATTGGATTAGCTTACTTCCACCATAAGTTGATATAGCCATCTAGAAAAGGATGGCTTTTATTATTACAACGCATGAATTTAAATCTATGATTTAAATACTTGACACAAGCCCAACTTGATTGTAATATAAGTAAGTACTCACTAACATAAGGAAATTGATATGAGCGATGAAACACCTAAAAGATTGAATCGAGAAGATCGAAGAGAGCAGATTATTCAAGCAGCATTGGTGGTATTTGTTGAAAAAGGGTATACCGCTACAACAACCGCTGAGATTGCCAAAGCTGCCGAAATATCTGAGGTTACCCTGTTTAGAAACTTCTCATCAAAGCGTGAAATATTCTATGCTGGTGTTGAACCTATCATGCTTGATCCACTTGAATTAGATATCACAGAGAACAGTGATTTTATGGATAAGGACCAAATTAGTCAGATCATCTTCAAGCGCATCAAATTCCTTGAAAGTAATCGAGGCATCATAAAGTTGATCTTAAATGAGTCAATCTTAAATCAAAATGAAGAGAACTACATTCATAGGATGGTCATCAATTTGAAATCTCTTATGGAGAGACACCACATCATAGGCGACGATGAATTTATCATTCGCTTATTGATGGGATCATTTCTATCATTTCTGTATCAACCAGAGACAGATGAAACACAAATTAAAGCATACTCAGATCGAATCGCATCACTGATTACGGATAGTAATCAAAAGAAAGAAAGGTAAGAATATGAATAAAATCTTTAAAAGTATTGGTTCTCTAATTGAGAGAAAACCTTTTAAGTCACTCATGTTGACTCTGTTGATTGTTGGAGCCATGATTGCGGGTGCCAGTCAAATGAAACTGGCGACGGGCAATGACACACTGGTTCAAGCCGACAATCCAGTCTTAATCTCCAACAAAGCAATGGAAGAGACTTTTGGTGGAGACTCCATCCTGATTCTTTTTGATACAGAGAAAGCAGAAGATTTACTATCTTTATCAAACATATCCAAGCTCTATGCGATTGAACAAGAACTCTCCTATGATGATCATATCTTCTCAGTAGTAAGTCCTGCCACAATCGTTCATCAGATTACCCAGAAACAATCCATCGAAATCATCAAACAATTGGGTGTAATATCCGATGGATTAGCTGAGATGGGTATAAAGATGAGTGATTTAGGGACTGAACTATCACTTAAAGATGTCAAGGATCCCGCAGTGATTTTAGCTAAACTAAATGGACTCAATGATTTAACCAGTAAATTTGGTCAATTGATTGCGGCTCAAGATACAATGTCTGCTGGTGTTGGTCAAATGGAAACAGGTTTAATAAGTGTAGCTGATGGATTAGGTACACTGTCTACTCAATTAGCCAATCTTGCTTCATCTCAACCTGCAGGAAGTCTACAAACCACTCTAAATGCGATGGCTGCTAATCTAGGTGTCACATCAGATGGCGTTAGAACCATTGGGAATAATACTCAAGGTATTCAAGATGGGACTGCATCCACCGCTGATGCCTTGGCTTTAATCAGTGCGAAACTTGAATCTGAACTATCTTCTATGAAAGATGGATTAGACCAAGGTTTATCACCAGATCAATTAACGACGATGGCTGAAAACTTCATCTTGATGGGTGATAAACTTAAGACTATCTCAAGTGGTTTAGCGGTATTTGAAACCAAGAGTACGATGATGATTCCAGCTGTTCCTACTCTTCAATCTGAGTTAGATTTCATGATTTATGATAATCAAGTCATGAGAAGCGCTTTTTCAGAAGTTGTCTTAAATGATCATCAAGCCTTGATGGTTGTTCGTATGTCTGGTAATCTTCAAGATTCAGAGAAAGATCGCATAACAGCTTATGTCTCTAAAGTTCTAGAGAAAGCCGATTTTACAAGTGCTACTTATACAATGTCTGGTAAAACAGTTTTAGATGCAGCCCTTAGAGCTGAAATGAAATCCAGCATGATGATGATGATTGCCTTGGCAGTACTCGTTATGTTTGGGGTACTACTGTTGGTATTTAAAGTAAGATGGAGAATGCTGAGTTTAGCAGTTGTCTTCGTATGTGTTCTAGCAACACTTGGTTTTATGGGATGGATTAAAGTTCCAGTTACGATGGTTTCGATGGCGGTATTCCCCATCATTATTGGACTTGGGATTGATTACTCTATCCAGTTTCATAATCGATATGAAGAAGAAGCATCAGTTGAAAAGACAACTGAAAAGATTGGATCAGCCATTGCGATTGCAGTCTTCGCTACCGTATTAGGCTTCATCTCTTTATATGCATCACCAGTTCCAATGATTCAAGACTTTGGTAAGATGTTAACTCTAGGAGTCATCATCAGTTTCTTAGGTAGTATCTTCTTATTATTACCCATTCTACATATTGGTTCTCTCAATTCTAAGAAACCAATTAGCCCTAAGATTAATTCTGAGGAATCCATCAATAAAGGTGGGTTCATGGAGAAGTTATTATCAGCAACCACACGCCTTATGATTAAGCTCTCGATTCCTGTGTTATTACTATTCATTGGTTTGGCTGGGGCTGGGTTTATGGTAGATAATTCAATTGGAGTTGAGACAGATATCGAAAGCTTTATGCCTCAAAATCTTAAAGCATTAGAAGATATCAGAGTCATTCGTTCAGCCGTAGGTACAACCGATCAAATCGTGGTCTACTTAAATGCTGACAATATCCTGTCTGAAACCAATCTAAATTGGTTAGAAGATACAACAACGAGTATCCAAACCAATTATGCTGACTCAATCGTTAGTATCAAATCAATTGATTCTCTACTAGTAACCCTAGGGAAAACAGCGGATACGCCATATGATACAAAGTTGACTTTACTAAACAATCTTCCAGAGATGCAAAGAGCCATGTTTGTCAGTGTGGATAATAAAGAAGCCGTGATGCTGATTAATACCTTGCACTTATCATCTGCAGAGTATAAAGTACTGATCGCTAGTTTAAAGGATGATTTAACTGGTAGTCCAATGACTTTCCAGATTACAGGTAAAAGCGTCTTAGATGTCGAAATGGTTCAAGGTTTAACATCTGGCCGTATCACAATGACTCTATTAGGTTTAGGCTTAGTATTCATGGCTTTACTTGCGATCTATCGTAATCTAATGAAAGCCATCATTCCAATCATTCCTGTTATCTTAATCATTGGGATATCCAGTGGGGTTATGTATCTATCTGGGATTAAGTTTACTCCAATCACAGCCACATTAGGTGCTCTCATCTTAGGTATGGGAACTGAGATGACTGTTATGTTGATGGAGCGATATATTGAAGAAAGACATAAAGGCTTGGCTAAGATTGAAGCGATGGTGGTATCTGTAACCATGATCGGGAAAGCCATTGTAGCATCAGGTTTAACAACCGTAGGTGGTTTCGCTGTCTTATTATTCTCTAGTTTCATCATCCTTAAAGATTTCGGTTTTATGACCGTCATCAACGTATCATTGGCACTCGCAAGTACTTTCATCATCTTGCCACCACTCATCGTTATGGTTGATCGATTCATCATTGGTAAAGCAAAGAAAGATAAAACTATTCAAGTAATTTCTGATTAATCCATGTTTACTAAAAAGCCATCTTGAGAAAGATGGCTTTTATCTGATTAAACTAGAAGCATTATGAACTGTGTTTACTTTTCATAAACACAATCAAATCATCCTTACTAATTGGTTTAGCAAAGTAAAATCCTTGAATATAGTTGGCCTTATGTTCTTTAACGATCTCTAATTGAGCTTTAGTTTCAATACCTTCTACCACAACACTGATTCCCAATTCATTGAATACTTTAATAAAGCCACCAATCAGTTCATTTTGTCTATATTTGGAAGAGTAACTTAATAAACTCTTATCCAACTTAACGTATTTGAAATCTAATCTAATGATTGAGGCAAGATTGGAATATCCACTTCCAAAATCATCTAAGAAGAACTTTATACCTATTTCTCTTAACTCGTTCATAATGGTTTTAACAGAGCCAAAATCTCTAATAAAAGCACTCTCGGTGATTTCAAAACTAATTTTTGATGGATTAATACCAGAGATATAAATAATATTTTTGATCTTTTTAGCTATATTCAAATCAGTCAATTGGATAGGGGATAAATTGACTGAGATAGATTCAAAGTGAATATCATTTGCCTCAAGTTCATTTATAAACTCACATGCCTTGGATATGACTATATAACCAATATCAATAATGTAGCCTTTTCTTTCTGCGATTGGGATGAACTCTTCAGGTGGAATCCAACCTAAATCTTCGTGGAATAATCTAAGAAGTGCTTCAGCTGATGTAAAAGCATTATCCTTAATTGAATGAATGAGTTGATAGTTTACTTGAAAATTCCTTGTCTCAATATTCTTAACCATCAATTCAGCGATACTAATCTCACGTTGAATCGCATTGATAATGGTATCATCCACATAAAGTATATTGGTCTTAACTTTAGTTCTTAGAAGTCTCATACAGTAGTCCAAACTGAATAATGAATCTTCAGTATTGCTTATATAGTTTGCTGAAGAAACGACTGCTTTAGTGCTAATCATATAGGCATTACGATCGATAATCCAATTTAGTTTAAACTTATGAAAGATTGTCTCAAGTGATTGATCAATGCTTTGGGCGTAGTTATTGTGTAGGATGATTAGAAACTCATCTCCACCAAAGCGATAAACATTCTTTTTATAAAACTGTTTTGATAAAAACTTGGCAATATCCTGAAGAAGATAGTTACCATTCTCCTGACCATATAAACTATTGAATTGAGTAAAATCGTTTAAATTGAGAAGAATCAAAGCCTTAATATTCTTCCTATGAATTGATTTATCAATATGGTGTAAAGCAGCTTCGCGATTACCAAGATTCGTTAGTAAATCAAGTTGAGATTCTTTGGTAAATCTAGATGATAGTCTTAAAATGAATATGGCTCCAAACATCAAGCCAATCAATATAATTGCTGCAGTTACAAGGATGTACTCTTCAACGGCACCTGTAATATCGATATCAACACAGGCAAAACCAAGTGTTTTGCCAGTATTTGAATCAAGAATCGGCGCATAACCATTGATCAATAAACCCCAATCATCATAACTCTGTAGACCAGAAGAACCGGCTAAACCATGTTCAAAACCGATCCTATCATTTTCAGTTAGTGCCTCAACTTCTCCGGGTGCTGAATATCGACTACTACCAATGGCTTCAGCATCTAGGATATAGATGTATTCGCTTGATGATACCACCTTGATTGTATATATAAAAGTAACATTGGTTGAGATTTTCAAATCACGCAGTAAAGCATTCATTTTATTATAGTAATCTGTATCGTAAGGTGTGGTATTAAAATCACTTATATTTGAAATTTGTCTATAATCATCTAAATCTTCTTTGATAATCTGAGCCACCGCTATTGAGATTGATTTAGCCTTATCCTCTGTTTTGAAAATAATAATTTCTTGAAAATTCAGAAAAATCAGATAAGCGCATAACGCAATCGCAGACACCAAAAGAAAAATACTAAATACAAAAGAAAGGCGATGCTTAGTGTTTCGATTGAGCTTATTCAAGGTAAGCATGGTTGTTTTCCTTTATCAACCTTCATCAAATGGACCATATGAATCACATTCATTGAGTATTGAACTACATTAAATCATATCTAATTTTATTATAAACCCATCTATTAGCCTTCGTCTTATAAACTTATTGATATTGTTAAGCTTGAATGCATTATTTTAGTTGGTAATAATAGAATAATAAGAAAATTAGTATAAAAATGCCTTTCTTGAGCAAATGAATTGTTTCACCTATCAAACTATATAATAATAAGCCTAAGATAAATGAATATTTGATTCATTAAAAGGAGAAGAGATGGAAAGTAGAGTTAGATATCGTTATAAATTAAAACGATCAGCATTTGCAGCCTTGGTATTATTGGTTCTGATTTATGGATTGGGGATATATACGACCTTATTTATTGAAATACCAGCAGAAGAAGGATGGGCATTCCTATCAAAGTCAGGCGTTCTACTAGCCCATGCGGTCTTAGGTACCCTTATCATCTTTCACTCAATGTCTATAGTGGCTATGTCTATTAAAGCTAAGGAGCACACCTGGTTGATTAGCTCAATCATTGGATTGGCTGGGGTGTTACTTTCAACTGGAACTGGATCTTCCTTTGTGAGTGCTGATAATGACTTCATGTCTATCTTGATGGCATTTGGATTTGCTATTTCTGTATTAGCCTATGCCTATGGGATTTATACTTCTAAAGAATAAACTTGTTTTAACTGATAGAAACTCATTAAGCCATCATATTGATGGCTTTTTATATAATCTATTTAACCGATTCATATGAAGATCTTGATATATAGAAATAAGAACTTTTGGATGAGAAAACTAACTTAAAACAATAAAGGACTTCTAATCAGCCCAGTTCATATTGGGTTCATCAATATTTCGTTGTTATAACGAATAAGATTCTTAACTTGTGGGTTAAAATGGTAATGCATTATTGTTTGATTTGAAACCATCGATTAATGGTGAAATTTAACATCCAAGACTTGTTTAGGACAGATTTCTTCACATTGTCCACAGTTGATACAATCAGAGGTAGATATTCTACCTTTTTTTAGTTCTGCCATCACATTGATACTCATTGGACAGACTTTATTACACTGTGAACAATCTATGCATTTACTAGATTCAGCCATCACTTGATATTGAGGAAGATGAAGTTTCTTTCCAACCCAGGCTCCTGCCACTAAGAATGGTGACATCCAACAGATGCTATAACATGCACCACGTTTTCCTAAAATCCAAGTTAGAAGAATTAGAATTCCTAAAACCATATAATATGTAATGTATTTTATAGGCATATCGACTGATACGCCATTTTCAGTTAGATATAAAGGTTGAAAGGATTTAATCCCTCCCGCTAAAACAAACGATAGAATAAGAACGCTGAACCAGATAGTAAAGATTGAATATCTGATAATCGTTAAACGTTTACGATTCACATTCTTATTATTTATCTTTTCAGAGTAATCAGATATGGCGGCAACTGGGCAAACATAAGAACACCAGGCTCTTCTAAAGAAAATCCCGATGATAAATAAACTCGCAAACAATAAAACACTTCCAGAAACAATTCCACTCATTGCCCCAGTAATACTCACATAGGGTGAGAAGAAATTGAGCGTCAGTGGAAACAAAATCAAACTGATAAATATGACAATTCTACGGACTTTACTTCTGCGTTTCATGGTTTACCTCCAAACGACGCTTTGTTTCATCACACCAATCCAAATAAGCTTGATTGGTCTTAATACCTAAACTAATAACTGATAAGATGTCTTGATGATTATGATTATCCGCTATTTTCTCTAATTCAGATCTAAACATATTAAGAATCATTAGCTCTTTCTGATGCTGAGTTTTAAAGTCATCTATATGATGAATCATGGTTTGTGGATCTACCAATGAAGCAAAGTACATCTTAACTAAGATTTCTAAACGATAAGTTTCTGTTTCAACTGGAAGGACTAACCATTGTTTCATAGCCATAAGCCCCGCTGATGTTAGAGCATAAGTTTGTTTCTGATGAACTTGTTTATCTAAACTTAAAGCTTCAATCAAGCCTTCATCAACCATCTGTTTTAACTCAGGATAGATTTGACCATAGGACTCATTCCAAAAGAATCGAAAACGAATATCGATGAGTTGTTTGATTTGATAACCTGTTAGGGGTTGTTCAGACAACAAGCCCATAATGACATAACGTGTTTTTCTTGACATAGAATATATCTATTAGATATAATATACCCAAGCATTAAGGCTTGTCAAGAAGCCCAATTCAATTCATTTATATTAAAGGAGGACTATAAAATGGAAGCAATAGTCAAGAAACTCAACACGATGGCAGAGAAGGTCTTATCTAATAATAAAGGTAAACCATTTTCCCTTACGATTCATTCCCCTAAGTATCATCTAGATTATACTTATCCATCCAACAGTGATAAGGTCCACTTTCATATCGCGAGCATCAGTAAACTCATCACTACGACAGCGCTACTAAAGCTGGTTGAAGAAGGACTCTGTCAATTAGAAGATCCTTTAGTTAAATATTTAGATCCCAAACGATTAGAAGGCTTATTTCTATCTCCAGTTGAAACCATTACGATAGCGGATTGTTTAACTCATCGCAGTGGGGCTGCAGATTACTTTGAAGGTAAAGATAAAACAGGCAAACCATTCCTTGATATCGTTGTTAAAAGTCCAGATACTTATTGGTCCCAAGATTCTATTCTTGATTTCGCTAAATATAATTTAAAGCCATTGAGTTTTAAAGGCGAGAAGTTTGCGTATGGAGATACAGCTTTTCTATGTGTGATGATGGTGATCGAAAAGATTACTGGTTTAGCATTACCTCAAGCCTTAGAGAAAATCATCTTTAAACCATTAGACATGAAGAATTCTCAAGCCATGATTTATACTTATGATAAAGGTAAAGCCCTAAGTCCTCTTCCTATTTATATTGGGGATGTGGATGTGAGACAGTTTAACAGTTTAAGTTGTGATCAAGCTGATGGAGGGATTGTCTCTACACCTTTAGATCTCATTCTCTTCCAAAAAGCACTGCACAATGGATTCATCAACTCTAATCATCTTCAGATGATGCAGAACTGGCAAGGTAAATTTAGAGCTGGGATACATTATGGAATGGGCATGATGCAGATTAGATTTGAAGAGTTCTTCTTCCTCATGCGTAACTATCCACGATTGGTTGGTCATATAGGGGTTCTGTCAACTCATGCCTATTATGATGCTGAAAATGATGTATATTATGTACTTAACTTTGGTTCAACAAAGAATATGACCAAGAGTTTTACCTTTTTAAGTCAGTTGGTTGGATATCTTACACCTACACTGAAGAAGTTAGGATAATTTGCAGAAAAATCGTTTACCCTTGTTTAAGTCACAGTCTTTGTGACTTTTTAATGATTAAAATGAAATATACTAAGCATGATATCAATCTCATAAACATTGAAAGAATACCTGTTGAATATGGTATAGTCAATGAAGATTCAATGTATGAGTATGGTATAATTTTATAAGAATTAGACAATAATAATCGGATATATTAATGAAGTATTTTGATTTTAGTTTATAAACCCGAGGAAACGTTATGCTCATAATAGAGGGTGTGGTTGGAGTTGGAAAGACTTCTTTGATGAATTATTTGGTAAAAGAAGGCTTTACTCCTTTTAGTGAACCAGTACTCGATAATCCCATCTTAGATAAGTTTTATCATGATCGACAACGTTATGCTTTTGCTGCTCAAATCTACTTTCTGAGTAAACGTTTTGAACACCTTCAAACCGCATCACTTGTACCCAATTCAATCATGGATCGCAGTATTTATGGTGATGCCATCTTCGCTGATATGCATAAAGAAACCAAGACAATGGAAGAAGTGGAATATGAGATATATCATGAACTGCATTCAACCATCTTAAAGAATATTAAAGCACCTACTTTATTGGTTTATCTACAGGTGAGTGTGGATGTTGCGATCCAGCGAATCCAAAAACGTGGAAGAGACTATGAACAGAATGTTGAACGCACTTACTGGGAAAAACTCAATGAGAAGTATGAAGCGTATTTCTCTAGTTATGAACTATCTCCGATTCTTAGAATCAATGTCGATCATCTTGATTTTGAAGCATCTGTAGATGATCGAATCTATATCATCATGCGCATCAAAGAAGCTTTAGAAGCTTTGAAGTGATAAGTCTTTAATTCAAGAAAGGGGCTTATATGAGTACTCAAGCCGTCCGTCATCTTCAATCTGCCATTCAAGCCAAAACGATATCTCATAGTGATCGCTCTTTAATTGACTTTAATGAATATGAGAAGTTTATTGCTTTTCTTAAAGATGCTTATCCAATGATTCATAAAAAAGCTACACTAGAAAGAGTTGAGAACTATAGTCTACTCTTTCACTTTAAAGGTGCCACAGACTTAGATCCCATTGGCTTAATGGGACATTATGATGTCGTTCCTGTTCGTGAAGAAGGATGGCAAGTACCTCCATTTTCTGCCGATATCGTTGATGGTTATATGTTTGGTCGTGGTACCCTAGATATGAAAGGCCATGTGATTGCCTTACTTGAAGCCATGGAAGATTGTCTAAATGATGGGTTAGTCTTACAAAGAGATGTCTATATCATGCTTGGACATAATGAAGAGACTGGAATTGGAATGCCTGATTCAGGTGCGGTAGCCATTAAGCGCCTATTAGAATCCAGACAAGTTCATTTTAATATGGTCATTGATGAAGGAGGAGCCTTTATTGATGGAAAGGGTTTGAGTATAGATGGACCGATTGCCTTAATTGGAGTATGTGAGAAAGGCTATGTCGATGTTGAGTTGATTGCCACCCAAACAGGAGGACATGCTTCGATGCCTCCTGAAACCAGTGCACTCTATGAAGTCTTTGAAGCAGCCATGAAGATGGAGAAAGATAAATTTAAATCAGAGCTTAATCAAGCTACCGATGATATGTTTAAAGCTTTGGTTCCTTATATGAAACAACCAAAGAAGTTTATCTTTAAACATCGCTCCTTATTCAAATCTTTAATTCTTAAGGCACTCATCAAATCACCTGAATTGGCGGCGACTGTAAGAACCACCTCAGTGATGACGATGGCTGAAGGATCTAAAGCACCCAATGTATTGGCTCAAACTGGTCGAGTCAACATCAATTGTCGAATTGTACCTGGAGATACCAGCGATCAAGTTTTAACTAGAATAAAGAACCGCATCAATTCAAAGCTTAGAATTGTTGCGCATAATGCGACTGAACCAACCATCGTATCCCCAAGTGATAATAATCAATTCAAATTGATTAAAGATACCATGTCTCTGATCTATCCTGAGCTTAAAGCCATCGCTCCTTATCTGATGGTAGCAGCTACAGATAGTCGCATCTATCATGATATGTCTGATGGGGTATATCGTGTTCAACCCTTTAAGAATATGCTTTGGGATCGAGGAACACTTCATGCTGATAATGAGAGAATAGAACTAGAATCTTTTATCAAAGGCATCCGATTCTTTAAAGAAATCATCATCAATGGATCAAAAGTCAATACGGAGCTTGTTGATTAGCGCTTAGTCTTAACATATAATAAATCTAAGAGGTATAAACATGGACAAACATCAAGAAGTCATAATGGATAAGAAATTAGAAGTATGCATCAAGAATCTAAAACTTCATCAATTTGACGTTAGTGTACTAGCTAGTAAGGCAGAAGTGAATCCATTTTTAGAGAGTGTGATAGCCAAAGGATCGGTTGTTGCTGTGGGTGGATCTCAAACCATTAGAGAATGTGATACCTTAACTTGGTTACGTTCAGGTTATGTTAATTTCATTGATCGCTATGATCCAAAAGCTGACATCAGTGATTGCTTCCATAAAGGATTACTGAGTGATGTCTTTCTCACTTCCAGTAATGCGGTAACCATTGAAGGTGAACTGGTCAATGTCGATGATACAGGAAATCGAGTTGCGGCTATGATTTATGGACCTAAGAAAGTTTATGTCATTGTTGGATTAAATAAACTAGTCTCTGATATTGAAGATGCAGTTCATCGCATTGATACCATTGCAGCTCCAATGAACTGTGAACGCTTAAATAAAGATACACCTTGTCGTAAAGTAGGCGAATGTGTTAACTGTAATGTGCCTCAACGTATCTGCAGTGAAACGGTTGTAATGCATCGCTCTTATACTCCACAACGCATACATATAGTATTTGTTAAAGAAAATCTAGGCTACTAAACCGCTAACGCGGTTTTTTATTGTCTATAAATTAGGACAGCTTAAATTTACAGAGAATAGCTTAATGTATGATAAAGGCAATACATAATCTACGGGAGGTTATATGAAGAAATCTATATTATTACTGATCAATAATATCTTAGGAATGGTTTATATGGGTGGGTTTTTTTATGCGTTTAATAAAGTCGCTAACTCAACCGATGCGGATATTAGGGCTTTAACGACTGGGGTGACATTGATTATCATGTTTCCACATATCATTCTAATATTTTTAGCGATACTGTTTGGTTGGATTGGTTTCGCATTCAATAAAACGGGATTCGCACTCACGTCAGCTATCCTTTACTGTGTTGGAGCAATTTTCTTCTATCCAGTTTTCTACTATCAAATACCAATGATCGTGATTGGCTTTATTGCCTATGGAAAAATGCTTAATAGAATCAAAAAGTATAATACACAAGTAATTCAAGCATCATAAGGATTTGGATTAAATTCGCATGATATAATCAGTATCATGCTAAAAGACTATTTTAATAAGATTAGAAATCCATTTATCTTTCAAGGTAAAATGTCGTACAGACACTATTTTGAAGGTTGGTATTTTAAGCAAGTCGATACTAAAACACAGACTACTTTGAGTATTATTTTTGGGCTAAGTTTAAATCCTAAACATCCTAGTAGCTTTATTCAAGTCATACTAAAAGAAGTCAATCAGTCCATAAAAACTTGGTATATTGAATACCCAATAGAAGCCTTTAAGATTGATGATGAACCTTATACCCTTCATATTGCCGATAGTTACTTCTCATTAGAAGGACTTCATATAGATATTAAAACGTCTAATCTTACTATGCTTGCGGATTTTAGATATACTGACCTACATCCGTTAAGCCATAGTTTTTACTCTCCCAATATCATGGGACCTTTTGCTTATCTAGCGAGGATGCAGTGTAATCATGGAGTAGTCAGTATGCAGCATAGTGTAAATGGAAACGCTCAAGTCAATGAATTGAAACTAAACTTCAATCAAGCCAAAGGCTATATCGAGAAGGATTGGGGTTCTTCCTTTCCCAGTCGCTATCTTTGGGTTCAAGCCAATCATTTTGAATTAGAGGGTGTCAGTATTATGTTGAGTGTTGCGAGTATTCCATTTGGACTGTTGAACTTTGAAGGCATCATCGCGCAAATTAATACACCAGATAAAGATTATCGCTTTGCTACCTATCATGGTGCGAAGAAACAATCCTTTCAAGCCATTGAGAATGGCTTTGAAGTCATCATTAAACAAGGCCATTTGAGTCTTAAGGTAGTAGCACACTACGATGATCGGGTGGCATTAAAATCTCCCCGTCTTGGTGAAATGATCAATACCATCAAAGAAGGTTTAGGTGGCCAAGTAGAACTAATAATTACGGATCATAATAAAACACTCCTTAGTTTAAGGAGTGCTTATAGTGGAATAGAAATAGAAGCTTATTGATGATCTTTAACAATATCCGATACACTCAATTTAGCTGAAGTTAAGACAATGGGTACTCCAGCACCTGGATGAACCGAACTACCTGTAAAGTATAAACCTTTTATTTTCTTAAAGGTATTGGCTGGTCGATAATAATTGCTTTGGAATAAAGTTGGAGCTAAGCCAAAGGTAGCTCCATTTTCAGCATGATAACGTTCTTCCCAATCTTTAGGACTAAATAAAACTTCTGCTTCAATATGTTGATCAATATCTTTGAAGATTTCTAATGATTTCATCTTCTCTATAATCAGATTTCGATAATTATGAATGGTTTCTGAATTCCAAGTGGTTTCAGATACTTTAAGATTACTGACTGGAACCAATACATAGAGGGCTTCTTTACCTTTTGGTGCAAGCGATGGATCTAGTTTAGAAGGAACATAGAAATACATTGAAGGGTCTTTAGCTTGAGTTCCTTCAAAGATATCATTGATGTTTCTATCAAAATCTTGGGCGAATAAAATATTGTGTAAATCTAAATCATCTAATTTATGGTCAATACCTAAATAAAGCATAAAGCATGAGCAGGCATAATCCATATTATCAATTTTAGAATTAGTATAAGGAGATCTAACTTTCTCATCCTTAATCAAATTCTTCATGGCATAAGGGAAGTCGGCATTACATAAAACAATATCTGCTTCAATTCTGCTTTGATTAACCATGATACCTTTAACTTCTTTATTCTCAACGATGATCTCTTCAACCATTTGATTGGTATATACTGGGATTTCTAACTCTTTCATCAGTTTCTCTAGTGCTTTAACATAGGCATACATACCGCCTTGCATAAACCATACCCCATAAACCATCTCAATCATTGGAATAATCGTATAAATTGAAGGACCATTATAAGGTGATATACCTATATAAAGGGTTTGAAATGATAAGAGTTTACGTAGACGATCATCTTTAACATACTTAGAGATAGAGTGATAAGCACTATCGAAGGTTCTTAATCTTAAGGCATTTAATAAGGTTTTAGGGTTATAGAAATCACTTGGTTTTCTAAATGATTTCTCGATGAAGTGCTCTTTAGCAACCAAATAGCGTTTATAGATATCCGCCAAATAAGCCAAATAACCCTGAGTATCTTTATAACTGATACTTTCTAAATGTTCAGTTAATTTAACTAAATCGGTACTAACCTTGATGCGTTCTCCATCAGCAAAATATACTGAGTATAGTGGATCGAGGGTTTCCATTTTAATATAGTCTTCAAATTTGCGATTGGCTAAGGTAAAGACTTCCTGGTAGACATGAGGCATCATCACGATGGTAGGACCCAGATCAAAGGTAAATCCCTTGACTTGAATCTGATTCATTTTCCCACCAATACTGGGTTCTTTTTCATACACACATACATCAAAGCCTTTCATTTTAAGTTGAATGGCACTTGAGATACCCGCTATTCCAGCTCCTATTATGATTACTTTCTTCATATCACACCTCGTAGTAATAATTATAACACAATCCTAGCATATGAAAATCAGGAGAAAGTACGACATAATCGTATGACTTTAACATAGTATTTAGCGATTTACGGTAGTATAATTTAATCAAGATAAGAGTAGGTGAATAGACTCGATTCTTCCCATCATATTAAGAATACAAACCATAGGAGACCATATGAGTGAAAAGAAACCTAGAAGTTCATCACCTAAACAGAAAAGTAAGAAAACAATCAGTACTGAAGCTAATTTTCCTGTGGTTGGGATTGGCGCATCCGCTGGTGGTTTAGCAGCATTTGAGAATTTTTTCTCTGGAATGCCGGCTGATACAAATATTGGGATGGCTTTTGTGTTGGTTCAACACTTGGCTCCTGATCATAAGAGTATTTTATCTGAACTGGTCAGTCGATATACTAAGATGAAAGTTTCAGAAGTGATTGATGGGGTGGAAGTAAAACCAAACTGTGCTTATATCATTCCACCCAATCGGGATATGACTTTTCTAAATGGTAAATTATATTTGATGGAGCCTTCTACCCCTCGTGGTCAACGGATGCCTATAGATTTCTTTTTTAGATCATTGGCTCAAAACCAAAGAGAACACGCCATCTGTGTCGTACTTTCTGGAACAGGAAGTGATGGTACACTGGGTGTTCGTGCCATTAAAGGTGAGGGTGGTATGGTGATGGTTCAGAAACCCGATTCAGCTGAACACGATGGGATGCCTAGAAGTGTACTAGCAACGGGTTTAGTTGATTTTGAACTTGATCCGCATGATATGCTTAAGACCTTAATGACTTATGTTCAAAGAGCCTTTGCACACAACTATAAGGGTGAAATTATTCCTTCACCCAAAGAAGACAATGCGTTTAGTAAGATATTAATTATTCTAAGAAATCAAAGTGGAAGTGATTTCTCGCAATATAAACCAAGTACCATTAGACGTCGAATCGAAAGACGGATGGCGGTTCATCAAATCGAAAGCTTAGATGAATATGCGAAGTTTATTCTAAAGAATCCCAATGAATGTATGATGTTGTTTCGTGATTTATTGATTGGGGTTACAAGTTTCTTTAGAGATAAAGAGGCTTTCTTGGCTCTACAAAACATTGCCATTCCTAGATTAATGGCTGATAAAGAAGCTGGTTCAGTTATCCGTGTTTGGTGTCCGGGCTGTTCAACAGGTGAAGAAGCTTATTCAATCGCCATCCTACTTCAAGAACGCATGGATGCCTTAAAGAAGAACTTTAAGATTCAACTATTCGCGACTGACTTAGATAGTCGGGCGATTGCGGTTGCCAGAGATGGTTTATACCCCATTAGTATCGCAACGGATATATCTCCTGAGCGTCTTTCTCGTTATTTTATGGCTGAACCTGATCAAAACTTCTATAGAATCCAAAAGAACATTCGCGATATGCTGATCTTCTCTGAACAGAATTTGATAAAGGATCCTCCTTTCTCAAAGCTTGATTTAATTAGTTGTCGTAATCTTTTGATTTATATGGGCTCTGAACTACAAAAGCGAATCATACCTTTGTTTCACTATGCCCTTAATCCAAGTGGAGTCTTATTCTTAGGAACCTCAGAAACTTTAGGAGAAAATGTAGGTCTTTTTAATGTATTAGATTCTAAGTCAAGAATTTATATAAAGAAAGAGTATCTGGCTCAAAACCCGGCAATCAATCTATTCTTACCTCCGATGAGTCCGCGTTTTACTGCTCCTAATGAGAAAAGGAGTTCGATAGGTAAACTATCTTTAAGAGAACTAACCGAGCAGGGAATCATCCAACACATCAATATGGCAGGTATCTTAGTCAATCGTGATGGCGATATTATGTATCTTCAAGGGCACACAGGAATGTATCTGGAACCTGCTCAAGGTGAAACCGGAATAAACAATATCCTAAAAATGGCTCGTGAAGGGTTGAAACATATTCTTACAGCCAATCTACATAAGTCTGATCGCTCTAAATCAGTCATCAGTTCTCAAGGTTTAAAAGTTAAAACCAATGGTCATTATACTTTTGTAAATTTAACCATCAAACCAATCTCGATCAGCGCAAGCTCTCCCTTAGAGTCACTCTTTCTAGTCATTCTTGAAGAGACGCCTAATGTGCCTTTTGAAGACCTTGAGAAGAATCTAGATGATGATGCCCGCATCATCAAACTAAAGAATGAACTTCGTGCTAAAGAAGAGTATCTACAAACAGCCAATGAAGAGTTAGAGACAACCAACGAAGAGTTAAAATCATCTAATGAAGAAATGCAATCGATTAATGAAGAACTTCAGTCTACCAATGAAGAGTTAGAGACTTCTAAAGAAGAACTCCAATCCGTCAATGAAGAGCTCGCAACCGTAAATACAGAGTTACAGAATAAAGTAGCCGATCTAAGCAGAACCAACAATGATATGAGTAATCTATTGGCTGGAACCGGGATAGGTACGATCTTTGTCGATCTTAACTTAAATGTCCTACGCTTTACTCCAGCTGCGGTCAAGATTATCAACTTAATTCTAAGTGATATTGGTCGACCACTGGGTCATGTGGTAACAAACTTAGTCGATTATGATGGTTTACTTCAAGACACTCAGAATGTTTTAGATACACTCATTCCAAAAGAGTTGGAAGTGAATACGATTGAAGGCAAATCATTCTCGATGAGAATTATGCCATATCGTACTGCCGAGAATATCATCGAAGGAGCGGTTATGACCTTCCTCGATATTTCATCATTAAGACAACCCAAACAATTGAATCATGAGACGGAGATTTATTTGAATCAGCTCTTTGAGAATACAAGCAAACCAATGTCCATCAATCAAGTCGTTTTGGATAAAGAAAATAAAGTGATTGATTTTGCGTTTGTTAAAGTTAACTCGTCTTTTGAAAAGCTATTTGATAAACCAAATGGGCAGTTAATGGGTTATCTAGCATCTAAAGTATTATCGTATGAGGCAGTAAATGCTCAACTTGAACTATATGAACAAACCATAATCAAGAAAGTACCCTTTACGAATACTGTAAAATCTATGGTTAATGACACTGATTATTCTATTAAAGTTTTCCAAGTTGGGATTGGTCGTTTTTTAAGCATCTTAAACATCGATGAAAAAGAGGGGACGAACCAAGTTAACCTTCTTCAACGCAACAAGAAAAGCGGAGAATAAGCATGAAGAAGACAATCCCATCAAAAATTAAAAGTCAATCTGAGTATAATAAGAGGCTTAGAGATAAAGCCACTGTTTTAATCGATAAACGAACTAAAACGAAACCAGATAGAAATGACATAAGTTTATCAGGTTTAAAGAAGCAAGTTGATTATGAATTGAGTATTTATACTGCTGAACTTAAAATTCAAAATGAAGAATTACTTTTAGCTCGTAGTGAACTAGAGAAACAACATCTATACTATCTAAATCTCTTTAATTCAGGTCCCATGGGATTTTTGATTTTATCCGAAAAAGGTCTAATTAAGGATTTAAATAATGAAGCATTAAAGATTCTTGAATCTGAGGATAGAGTTGTTATCTCTAAACCATTTACCCGTTTTATCAATCGAGATGATCAAGATATCTATTACTTAGGTATTAAAAAGCTACTTGAAACTGGTGAACCGATGTCTATTGAATTGCGAATCAATCAAAGTACTCAGGAATTCTGGGTTGCATTAACAGCCATCATATCAAAAGAAATTGAAACTGATCCTGTTATCTGGATGATTATTGGTGATATAAACAAACGTAAGAAGACCGATGATCAAATCACTTATTTGAGTTATCATGATCAATTGACTGGTCTATATAATCGGCGTTTCTTTGAAGAAGAGTTGAGACGTTTAAATACCAAACGTAATCTACCTCTATCGATTGCGATTGGTGATATCAATGGCTTGAAACTAATCAATGATTCCTTTGGTCATAAGAAGGGTGATGAACTCTTAATTAGAGCCACCCATGTCATTCGTAATGAATGTCGTTCTGATGATATCATTACCCGTTTGGGTGGAGATGAATTTGTAATCCTCTTACCTAAAACCACTGAACTTGAAGCCAATAAAGTATTAGAGCGAATTGTTGCTCATATGCATAAAGAACGAATAGGGGTCTTCAATATTTCTGTTTCATTTGGCTGTGCTACTAAGATCATTGAAGAGAAAAGCATTGAAGAAGTATTTGCTGAAGCTGAAGAACTGATGTATCGCAATAAATTACTAGAATCAGCCAGTGTACGCAGTAGTAATGTTGACTTAATTATGGCCACTCTATTTGAGAAGAGTCAAAGAGAAATGTTTCATTCTCAACGAGTAGGCCTATTATGTAAACTGATTGCCGAACAAATGAACCTGCCTCTAGATATGGTTAATCAGATTAAACTTGCTGGTATGATGCATGACATAGGTAAGATAGGAATCGATGATAGTTTACTCAATAGTAAGGATAAACTAAGCCAAGACCAATTAAAACTCATCATGAAACATTCTGAGACAGGTTATCGAATCCTTAGTTCATCGATTGGTTTTAAAGGAATTGCCCAATATGTATTAGAACATCATGAGAAATGGGATGGGACAGGTTATCCTAAAGGACTTGTTGGTGAAAAGATATCACTGGCTGGACGAATCATTGGGGTAGCGGATGCTTATGATGCGATGACCAACGAGCGACCCTATGGAGAAGTTTTCTCAATCGAGAAAGCGGTTAAAGAATTAAAGCAAGGCTCAAGGACTCATTTTGATCCTTCAATAGTAGAACTCTTTATTAATAAAGTATTGCCTAAATATAGATAGTAAGCAATCGCTTAGCCTAATCAAAAGGATAAGCTTTTTTAATGCTATAATTAATATACTATGAACTTAGAACAAGCCAATCTAGCCTGTGAAGCCATCATTAAAAGTAACTCACGAAGCTTCTATACAGCATTTAAAGACTTACCAAAATCTAAAAGACAGGCTGTCTTTGCCGTATATGCTTTCTGTCGACTTGTTGATGATGCGATTGATATCCATCATGATATTAACTTGCTAGATCAATTGAGTGAAGAACTGAATCAGATTAAAGCCAACTTCAACTCAAATCACTTTGTCTTCATAGCCCTTCAAAGCGCCATCAAACAATATGCCATTCCTTACCAACCCTTTTACGATATGATTGAAGGTCAAAGACAAGATAATACATTTAGACAAAGTGAAACGGATGATCAGTTTCTAAGATACTGTTATTTGGTTGCTGGAACGGTTGGTTTGATGTTATTACCAATCCTAGCTCATCAGTCAAAAGAATCTCTAGATCCTATGGCCTTACATTTAGGCTATGCCATGCAAATTACCAATGTTCTTAGAGATATCGGAGAAGACTATCAGATGGATAGAGTATACTTGCCTAAATCATCCTTTAAGCAATACCCTAATGCACTAGAAGCCATCAGTAAACAAGTGACTAACCCTGATTTTATCCAACTATGGGAAGATTGGGCTAAGCAAGCTGAAACCCATTATAAGGATGCATTAAAATATATACCTCTGATAGATTCAGAAAGTTATCTTCCTCTGTTATCATCCATCTTCTACTATCGTGAAATACTTAAAGTCATCCGAAAATCAGACTATAACGTTCTCACTCAAAGACAACGAGTAGAAAACTATCATCTTCTTAAATTAAGAATTAGAATCTATCAATTGATGCATGTCTTTTCAGGTGTTTAATACGATTCTTATCTCATCCGCTAAAAGACACTGTAATCCTTTATCACTAAGCACAATCAAGCGACCTTCTGAATCAATCGAATCGATATATGCGAGATAAGAATCAGTTTGATTAATGACTTGAATGGCGGTTCCTTTAGGAAGCATCCAGTGTCGATATAAGTCTAAATAGCTATCACTATGATAAAGTTGATCAAAGGTTTTGAAGAAAGATATGATTAAGGTATTGCGATCGATATCGATATCAGTAAAATCTTCTAAAGATCCAGCACTTAAAGCTAAATCTTGACTAAAGTCTTGATTATAGACATTTAGCCCTATCCCGATGATGATGGTATCTACAGATTTAGATTGATTGATTTGGCTTTCGATTAAGATACCAGCAATCTTGCGCTGATCAATCAATAGATCATTGGGCCATTTGATTAAGGGTTTCAATTGAGTTAGTTCATTTATGCATAGAGCCAATGCTAAGGGAGTGATGAGAGAGAGTCTAGCTAAAAGAGATGAATCCAGTTTTGCTTTGATGATGAAAGATAAGTAGATGCCCTTATTTGGATTGGATTGATAGGATCGATTATAACGTCCTCTACCTTGACTTTGCTCTTCAGCTAAAAGAACCAAGGAATCATTGGTTTTAGCCAGTAGTTTACAGTCATCGTTGGTTGAATGGGTAAGATTCTTTACGATTACAGGTAAATAAGCTTTATTTATTTTAGAGTTTAGGACTTGCTCGTTTAGTAAGGGATGTATGGTTGACATAAGTTCTCCATCTAGATTGTATCATACTTAGGAATAGGTAAATGATAGCGCTTAACTGTCTTAACTTGTGTGCTTTCACATAATTATCACATAAAATCCTTTACAAGCACCCGATGCATACCTATACTACTGATATACTTAATGTATGCCTATTGGAGGATAAAAATGTTTGAAGAAATTAAAGATGTGCTAGTCAATGCGATTCATGTGGAAGCTGCCAAGGTTATTCCAAGTGCTAAACTACGTGAAGATTTAAATATCGATTCATTATCAGCGGTTGAATTGGCTCTTGAGTTAGAAACGACTTTTGATATCTTGATTGAAGATGCTGAACTGGTAAGTTTAGTGACTGTTCAAGATGTGATGGATGTTGTCAGTCGTAAAAGGGCTTAGTAAGAAAGATACCTATGGATACAAAAGCGATTGAGAAAATCATTCAGCTTTTTGAGAAAAGCACTGTTGCCGAGCTTGAATATGAAGCCGGTGATTTTAAGCTTAAACTTAAGAAAACATCGAGTGGACTTGTATTGGTCAATGAGGCTCAAGAAGTCTTAAGTCCTGCCATCAATGATAAGAACTGGTTACTAGCTCCAATCGTAGGAACTTTCTATACATCAGCCAACCCACAATCTAAACCCTATGTAGAAATTGGTCAAGTGGTTAAAGAAGGCGATGTTGTGTGCTTAATCGAGGCCATGAAAGTCATGAATGAAGTTAAGGCCCACCAAAGTGGAACCATTACAGAAATACATGCAGTGAATAGTAAGATGGTTGAGTATAACCAGAAACTGATCTGTATCAAAGCATGATAGAGAAAATACTCATTGCCAACCGCGGAGAGATTGCTGTTCGAATCATTCGTACGTGTAAAGATATGGGTATTGAAACGGTTGCCATTTATTCTACTGCTGATAAAGAAGCTTTACATGTTCAACTCGCTGATGAAGCGGTTTGTGTTGGAGAAGCCAATAGTAAAGATAGCTATCTGAATATCAATAATATTCTAAGTGCAGCTTTATTGATGGGCGTTGATGCCATCCATCCAGGCTTTGGTTTTCTCTCTGAGAATGCTTCTTTTGCTCGCTTGATTAGAGAAACGGGTTTAATCTTTATTGGCCCCAATCCTGAAGTCATCGATTTAATGGGTAATAAGATCAATGCCCGTATTTTAATGAATGAAGCTCAAGTACCCATCATACCTGGTTCTTTAGAACCAATCAGTTCTTTAGAAGATGGACTGACTCAAGCCAATCAGATCGGTTATCCCATCATCATAAAGGCTGCAGCTGGGGGTGGAGGTAGAGGGATTAAGACGGTCCATAGTGATGCTGGCTTTATCCAAGCTTATCCAATTCTTAAACAAGAAGCTAAGAATTATTTTAAAGATGATACGCTTTATATAGAAAAGCTATTTGAATCAGCTAAGCATATTGAAGTTCAGATCTTAGCCGATCATTATGGTAATGTCATCCATCTCTATGAAAGAGATTGTTCATTTCAAAGAAGAAATCAGAAAGTCATAGAAGAAGCCCCTTGTCATATCTTAAGCAGTGCTCAACGTGAAGCCATCTGTGCGGTAGCGGTTAAAGCAGCTAAAGCAGTCAATTATGACAGTGTAGGAACAATAGAATTTCTAATGGATGCTGAATATAACTTCTACTTTATGGAAATGAATACTCGTATACAAGTTGAACATCCAGTTACCGAAATGATTACAGGCGTTGATATCATCAAACAGATGATTAAGGGTGCAGATAGTCAAAGATTAGCCCTTAAACAAAGTGATATTAAAATACTGGGTCATGCGATTGAATGTCGCATCAATGCGGAAGACTTTAGAAATGATTTTAAACCCAGTGCAGGTAAGATCAATTTCTTCCATGCCCCCAGTGGTAAGGATGTGCGTTTAGATAGCGCCATCTATAATGGTTGTACGATTCCACCATTCTATGATTCAATGATTGCTAAACTCATCACCTTTGGAGATAGTCGCTTAAACTGTATCAAACGGATGCGTAGTGCCTTAGAAGAATTCATCATCGATGGAGTTGAGAATAACATTGAGTTCTGTTATTTCACTCTATACCATCCCACCTTCATTGCTGGCAGGTATACTACTGACTTTACTGAAGACTGGATTAAGGAGTTAAAAGAACGTGAATCAACTCTTTAAAAGACGCAGAGATCGTCTACATCGCTTCCAAGATTTAACTAAAAAAGATAAGGGACTTAAAGTCTCTAAACCCATCGATGAGATGGCAATTGAAGTTTGCCCACAGTGTAAACAAGCCATTCATAGTAAAGAGTTGGCTTTAAACTTATATGTCTGTCCATTATGTGAAGCTCATTTTAGTCTATCTGCCCATGATCGTATTTTAAGTTTGGTGGATCCTAAGAGTTTTAAAGAACTATGGGCTAAAGCTAAGAGTAATGGGATTAATAAGTTTCCTGATTATGAAGATAAATTAATTAAGTATCAAGATGCAACCCACTTAAATGAAGCGGTTGTCTGTGGTACAGCGAAGATAGCTAAGATTAAGATTGCTTTAGCGGTTATGGATAATCGCTTTATGATGGGTAGTATGGGTCAAATCGTTGGAGAGAAGATTACGCGTTTAATTGAATACGCTAATTTTCATAAACTGCCTTTGATTATCTTTACTGCTTCAGGTGGAGCTAGAATGCAAGAAGGCATCTTATCCTTAATGCAGATGGCTAAGACCAGTGCAGCCTTAGCTCGTTTTAGTGAAAACAATGGTTTCTATTGTACCGTATTGACTCATCCTACTACTGGTGGAGTCAGTGCGAGTTTTGCGATGTTGGGAGATATCATTTTAGCTGAACCCAAAGCTTTAGTTGGCTTTGCGGGTAGAAGAGTTATTGAGAAGACAGTTAAAGAACAGTTGCCTGATGATTTTCAAACCTCAGAATTCTTATTAGATAAAGGTTTTATCGATCGGATTGTTCATCGTAAAGATCTAAGACAAACTCTTACTGATCTTTTATTATTACATCAGGAGCCTCAATCATGAGTACCAAAGCGTGGGATCGGGTTGTTTTAGCTCGACGTGCAGATCGTCCCAAAGCCATGGATATCATACCTCGTTTGTTTGCCTCTTTCTATTCCCTAGCCGGTGATCGTCATTTTGGGGAAGACAAGGCTCTTTTAGCTGGACTGGGTTTCTTTGAAGGTGTCCCAGTTACCATTTTAGCTCAATCAAAAGGGAGAAATCTTGAAGAGAATATGCAGTGTAATTTTGGAATGCTTCATCCTGAAGGCTATCGTAAGGCTCATCGTTTGGCTCTACAAGCAGAGAAATTTAATCGACCCATCATTACCATCATCGATACAGCAGGCGCTTATCCGGGTGAAAAAGCCGAAGAACGTGGTCAAGCTGAAGCCATCGCAGCCAATCTTAAATTGTTTAGTACTTTAAAAGTACCGGTCATAGCCATTGTCTTATCAGAGGGTGGCAGTGGGGGTGCATTGGCCCTTGGGGTAGCTGATCGAGTATACATGATGGAGAATGCGATCTATTCGATTCTATCTCCAGAAGGCTTTGCGAGTATTCTATGGAAAGATGATAGCAGAACCGAAGAAGCCGCTGAACTGATGGAATGTACTGCCGAAGATCTTTTAGATAAACGAATCATCGATGCGATTATTCCTGAATCAAGCATCGGTTTTGAGCAAGACCTCAACTATAGTTTAGAGATTATACGCAATTTTATTCGTAAAGACTTAAAATATTTAAAGAAGTTGAGTGCTAAGAAAAGAAATGACTTACGCTATAAGAAATATCGCGTAATGGGTAAAAGATTATGAAGCTAGCCATCATCGGATATGGGTATGCCAAAGCTGAGCGTAAGGTAAGCAATCATGATTTATCAGAATTGGTAGAGACCAATCATGATTGGATTGTTGAGCGAACAGGCATCCACTCTAGATATATATCAGTCAATCAGAATACATCTGATTTAGCCTGCATCGCTGCCCAAAAAGCGATTGAAGATGCGAAGATTAATCCCAAAGACATTGATCTAATTTTAGTAGCGACAATGACACCCGATGCGCAAATGCCCTCGACTGCCAATCTAGTCTTAGCTAAATTAAAATTAGATCATTTAAATATCCTAGCCTTTGATTTAAACGCAGCCTGCAGTGGTTTTATCTTTGGTCTACAAACCGCATCGGCTTATATAGAATCAGGCTTAGCTAAAAATGTCTTAGTGATTGGAGCTGAAGTGGTTAGTAAAATATTAGACTATAGTGATCGTAGTACCTGTGTGCTTTTTGGGGATGGAGCAGGAGCCGTAATTGTTAGAGCTGATCAAACTAAAACCATGCATCATTTTAGTCGATCCATCATTGATACTGAAGACTCATTGAGTACAGATCCAATTCCACTCAATGGAACCATGCAACTCAATCAAGAATTTAAAGGATACTTGAGAATGAAAGGCCAAGCGGTATATCGCTTTGCGGTTAAAGCTGTCGAAGATGGGATTAATGAAATCCTCGATAAGGCTAAAGTCTCAATCGATGAGATCGACTGGATTATCCCTCATCAAGCCAATCAACGCATCATTCTACATGTATCCAATAAAATGAAGATTCCAATGGAGAAATTCTATATGAATGTAGCTGAATTTGGGAACACCTCTTCAGCCAGTATTCCCTTGGCTCTTGCCAGGATGAAAGAAGATGGTTTATTGCTTCCCAATCAAAAGATTCTCTTGGTTGGATTTGGAGCAGGTTTAAGCTTTGGATCAAGCTACTATGAAAGCTAGAAGGAGTGAATATGTTACTAAATGAAAAACTAGGTATTAAATATCCGATCATTCAAGGTGCGATGGCCAATATTGCCACGGCTCAGTTCGCAGCCGCTGTATCCAATGCAGGAGCCTTGGGCATCATCGGAACTGGGGCATGGACAGCTGAACAAACTCGCACAGCCATTCTAGAATGCGCAACGTTAACCAAAGAACCCTTTGGAGTCAATGTGATGTTGATGAATCCCAACAGTGATGCCATCATCGATGTAATCTGTGAACTTAAACCAAAAGTCGTAACCACGGGTGCAGGTAATCCCGGGAAATACATCGCTAAACTTCATGAGAATGGGATTATTGTAATTCCAGTAGTTCCAACCGTGGCTTTAGCCAAACGGATGGAACAAGCCAAAGCAGACATGTTAATCGTAGAAGGAACTGAAGCTGGAGGTCATGTGGGTGAACTCACAACCTTAGTCTTAGTACCTCAAGTGGTTGATGCGGTTAAAATACCAGTTATTGCAGCTGGAGGCATTGCCGATGGTAGAGGCTTTAATGCGGCTCTATCCTTGGGTGCAATCGGGGTACAACTTGGAACCTGTCTATTGGTAGCCGAAGAATGTCCCGTTCATCTCAATTATAAACAAGCGGTTCTAAGTGCTAAAGATACCGATACGGTTGTGACTGGACGTAGTTTATCTGTCCCAGTTAGAATCAAAAAGAATGAGATGAGTCAGAAGTTTATTCAATTAGAAAAAGAAGGTGCCACCAAAGAAGAACTAGAGAAACTAACTTTAGGATCTCTCAGAAGAGCTGTCTTTGATGGTGACTTGGCTACTGGTTCTTTAATGATGGGTCAAATAGCAGGAATGCTTACTACGATTAAGCCTTTAGCCACCATATTTACTGATATCATGCATGATTCACAGAATCAAATCTATATACTCAATACCTTACTTAAGAGGCTACATGACTAAATATACATTCAAAGGGAAAGACTTAGATATCCCCATCATTCAAGGTGGAATGGGAATTGGGATATCCTTAGGTAATCTTGCGGGACATGTGATGAAGGAAGGTGGAGTGGGTGTGATATCAGCCGCTCAACCAGGATATCAAGATCCAAGCTTTTTAAATAATCCCATCAAGGCTAATCTCAGTGCTCTACGTGTTGAAATTCAAAAAGCCAGAGACATATCAGAAGGTAAGGGTTTATTGGGTGTCAATATTATGGTAGCGGGTGAGAACTATGATGTGTATGCTCAATCACTCAATGAGATGGATATAGACATGATTATATCAGGTGCAGGTCTACCCTTAGAATTACCTAAATTTATAAGCAATCCTAAGATTGCCTTAGCACCAATTATCTCCAGTGGTAAAGCAGCCATGGTTTTAATTCGTCGCTGGCTCAATAACTACAATCGAACACCCGACTTATTGATCATTGAAGGACCCTTAGCGGGAGGTCATCTGGGTTTTAGTTGGGAACAACTTAAAGCCAATACCTGTCAAAGTCTAGAAGACATTTTAGAAGATGTTAAACAAGTCCTATCAGATTTAAAGTTAAGCATTCCAATCGCTGTAGCCGGAGGTATCTTTACGGGTTATGATATTCGCTCATTCATCCAAAAAGGAGCCAGTTTTGTTCAAATGGCAACACGTTTTATTGCCACCAATGAATGCGACGCATCAGATGGTTTTAAGCAAGCCTTACTTGATTCTAAACAAGAAGACATTCGCTTTGTGATCAGTCCATCTGGCTATCCTGGTAGAGCAATCAATAATGAATTGGTTACTCAGTTGATGGATGGGATAAAAATTAAGGTTACACATTGTTTCAATTGTCTAAAACCATGTAATCCAGCTACAACACCTTACTGTATTTCTGATGCCTTAATCAAAGCAGTGCAAGGTGATCGTGAGCATGGCTTATTCTTTACAGGAACCAATGGTTACAGATTAGATAAAATAGTATCGGTTCATCAACTCATCACTGAGCTTATGCAACAATACAATGAGGTCTTAGTATGAAGACTGCCTTTCTATTTGCTGGACAAGGGGCTCAACAAGTTGGGATGGGTTTAGACTTCTATAATGCGTATCCCTTATGTAAAGATATATATGATTCAGTAAAGCTTGATTTTGATCTTAAGGATTTATGCTTTAATGGACCACTGGATCAATTAAGCAACACAGCTTATACTCAGGCATGTTTATTGGTAACCTGTTATGCGATAGCCAAGGCTTTAGAGTTAGAAGGTATTCATGCAGACTGTTTGGCTGGTTTAAGTTTGGGTGAGTACAGTGCTCTAACTTATGGTCAAGCCTTGAGTCTACAAGATGCTGCCAACCTAGTTAGACAAAGAGGCCAGATTATGACTACTGCTATGCCTGAAGGAACTTGTGGGATGATTGCGGTTCTATCCAACCAACATGACTTGATTCTAAAACTCTGCCAAGATCAGACAGTGTTAGATAAAGGCATCTGTGAGATTGCCAATTATAACAGTTTAAATCAAGTGGTGGTCAGTGGGGACAATGCTGCCTTATTAGAGTTTGAAGAACTATTAAAGCAGAATGCGATTCGCTATAAACGACTCAATGTCAGTGGAGCCTTTCATACTTCTTTATTAAAACCAGCCTCACTTAAACTTAAAACAATTCTAGAAACTATGAAATTTAAAACACCCGTTCATCCAGTCTATATGAATGTATCTGGTAAACCAGAAGAAGATATTCAAACAGCACTGATTCAACAACTCTATTCAAGTGTTCAATGGATTAAAATTATTCAACAGATGCTTAATGATGGAGTAGATACCTTCATTGAGATTGGTCCATCTAAGATCTTAAGTGGTTTGGTTAGAAACATCAGTCCTACAAGTACTGTATATTCAATTGATAGCGTTGCAGCCTTGCATACGCTGAGAGGAGAATGGCATGTCTAAACCTGTCTGTCTAGTAACTGGAGCTTCTAATGGGATTGGTAGTCAAATCGCCATAGCGTTTGCTGAGGCTGGTTATGATGTGGTTATCAATTATTCAAGTTCTGCTGCTTCAGCTCAATTGGTTAGCTCTACTTGTATATCTAGTGGTGCTAAAACACTTTTAGTTCAAGCGGATGTTAGTAAGAGTGCTGAAGTAAAAGATATGATTAAACAAGTCATGGATACTTTTGGTAGAATTGATGTTCTTGTAAATAATGCTGGGATTACCAAGGATCAACTCTTACTTAGAATGAGTGAGGAAGACTTTGATAAGGTCATAGCGGTTAATCTAAAAGGAACCTTTAACTGTACTCAACAAGTCAGTAAACATATGCTTAAAGCAAGAAGCGGAAAGATCATCAATATGGCCAGTGTGATTGGTTTGGTTGGGAATATTGGTCAAAGTAATTATGCAGCCAGTAAGGGTGCCATCATTGCCTTTACTAAATCATGTGCTAAAGAATTAGCGAGTCGAAATATTACTGTCAATGCGATCGCTCCTGGATTTATCTTAACTCAAATGACCAAACAACTCTCTGAGGATCATCAAGCTGAGTTTCTTAAACAAATACCCTTAGGACGATTTGGATCAGTTGAAGAAGTAGCTGATTTAGCGGTATTCTTAGCCAGTGATAAGGCCAAATATATCACTGGACAAGTCATCCAAGTGGATGGCGGAATGGTAATGTGAGGTGACTATGTCAAGAAGAGTCGTAATCAGTGGAATGGGCACTGTCAATCCCATTGGGAATAATGTAGATCAAATGTGGAAGAGTATCAAAGATCAAAAGTGTGGGATAGAAGCCATCAAAGCCTTTGATACCAGTGATTATAGAGTTAAACTGGCAGCTGAAGTTAAAGATCTCGATATGGAATCTTATCTCAGTGCCCGTGAAATTAAGTTTAATGATCGCTTTACTGTGTTCGCCAGAATTGCAGCCATCCAAGCCATGAAAGATGCCAAACTAGATGAAGCTAACTTTGATCATACCCGTTTTGGGGTGATAGTTGGATCAGGGATTGGTGGTTTAAAATCACTTGAGAATGCTCAAGATAGTTTAAGAGACCGTGGCCCCAATAAGATATCGCCTTTCTTTATTCCAATGACTTTAGTCAATTTAGCCGCTGGACAAGTGGCGATTGATCATCAAGCTCTAGGTCATTGTAGTTCAGTAGTAACGGCATGTGCAGCTGGATCTAATGCGATTGGTGAAGCGTTTCATAAGATACGTGATGGTTATCAAGATCTTATGTTGGCAGGAGGCAGTGAAGCTTCCATCACACCTTTGGGTGTGGCTGGCTTTATGGTGATGCGTGCTCTACATGAAGGCATAGATCCTAATCGAGCCAGTATTCCCTTTGATCAAGAACGTAGTGGTTTTGTGATGGGAGAAGGCGCTGGTATTTTAGTCTTAGAAGAACTCAATCATGCAGTTAAGCGTGGCGCACATATCTATGCAGAAATCGTTGGTTATGGTTCATCCTGTGATGCCTTTCATATCACAGCACCTAAAGAAGATGGATCAGGAGCTGCTTTAGCCATGAATATAGCAATAGAAGATGCCCAAATCAGACCATCTGATATTGGTTATATTAATGCCCATGGAACGTCTACTCTTCTCAATGATAAGACAGAAACCTTAGCGGTTAAAACAGCTTTTAAAGAGAGTGCTTCCAGTGTCAAGATGTCTTCGACTAAGTCCTATACAGGTCATCTATTGGGAGCCAGTGGAGCCATTGAAGCCATCATCTCTATCAAGGCTATTCAAGATTCATATTTACCCAATACACTCAATTTAGTTAATCAAGATCCACACTGTGATCTAGATGTATTGGTTAAACCTCTGTCTCAATCCATCGACTATGCCATGTCTAATTCATTAGGTTTTGGAGGTCATAACGCCTCACTCATCTTTAAGAAATGGGAGAATAAACATGCTCTATAACTCAAATCAGATTCAAGCCATTCTACCTCATAGATATCCATTTCTATTGGTCGATACAATCGAAGAGATCATTGATAATACTGAGATTATTGGTAAGAAATGTGTCAGTGTCAATGAACCTTATTTCCAAGGACATTTTCCCGAAGAACATATCATGCCAGGGGTTTTGATTATGGAAGCTCTGGCTCAAACAGGTGCAGTCTTACTGCTCTCTCAAACCAACTTTAAAGGTCAAACAGCTTATTTTGCTGGACTTGATAAAGTTAGATTTAAGAAACCCGTTCGTCCAGGTGATGTATTAATTCTAAAAGTAAAGTTGATTAAACAAAGAGGTTCAATTGGTTTTGCCCATGGAGAAGCGCTCGTCAATGAAGAGCTTGTCGCATCTGGTGATTTCATGTTTAAGGTTGGTATGTAGATGACTTTTGCCCGTTGGCTAAAGTTTATCTACCTATTGATATTGGTTTATCTTGATTCTTTTAAGGTCAAGTCAATGGATTTTAAGCAGCGTTATCAACGGCTAAACCATTGGTGCAAAGAGTTCTTTAGACGGATGCCATTTAAACTTAATGTGATGGGCTTAGAGAATCTTGAACCTAACCAATCCTATTATTATGTGAGTAATCATCAAGGTTCATTTGATCCGGTGGTCTTGGTTGCAGCCAACCCAAATGCCCATACTTATATTTCTAAGAGTGAAAACTTAAAACTACCTGTGATTGGTAAATGGGGTAAACTGATAGGCTTTATACCATTTAAACGTGAAGCCTTTGATGAGAATGTGACGATGTTAAGAGAAGCCAGTCGTAAACTAAAAAAAGGTCAATCCATCTGTGTCTTTCCTGAAGGTACACGCTCTAAAAGTAATGAGCTAATATACTTTAAAGCTGGTGCTTTGGTACCTGCTTACTTAGCTAAGGTAGCGATTGTTCCAACGAGTATGGTCAATGCTTTTCAATTAGACCACTCTAAAGTGGATTCCATTACGGTTATTTATGGTAAACCCATACATTATGCAGATTATAAAGACTTGACTTATGATCAATCTATGAAGATGATTGTTGAAGTAATCCAAGATCAGATAACGTTTACTTTAAATCAAATCTGATTCATTTAATTCAATATAATTTATTTGATCGATGGAAAAAAGACTCACAATTTGACCAATATATCCATCTATATCTAAAGCTTCATGATAGAGATTGTTGGGGAGTTCTTTATAAAGATAATGCTTATCATCCATCAGTTTAATACAAGCCTCTTTTAAACACCATGTCTCTAAGGGAGAGTTAGGGTTTAAGTGGAAGCGATTGATAAGAGCTAAACTAATATGACGAGGACTTTCTATATCAATGCCTATGGCATGTTGATGATACGCAATCGCCATCAAAGAACCAGAATGGCTCAAAGAAATATGTGCCTGATCAATCAATGGTTTTTGATTAAGAGAGTAATGTAAATTCTGCCAATTAAAGAGTTTAGCTAAATGAGTTAATACTTCTTTACTTGAGCCACTTAACCAATATCCTTCGGTTTTATGGATGAGATATATAATCATATAAGCATCATACCATGTTTAAACTAGCCTAGTATCCCACAACACAAATAAAGTATTATACTGTATAATGATGTCTGGTATTAGCACAAGATGAGAGGGCTCTGTTATGACAAACAATCTGATGGGAATTATCGTATCGTTTATCTTCGTCTTCAGTATCATAGGTTTATCAACCGTACTGAGTGAATTGAAGGTATTTGGTCCTGAAGGCAGTCGTAAATTTATTCATATCGGTGTAAGTAACTGGTGGTTGATTGCGATGTACTTTTTTGATGATCCCTTGTGGGCTAGTTTAGTTCCACTCATCTTTGTTTTTCTTAATTACTTATCTTATCGTTTTACGATAATTAAGGCTATGGAAAGAGACCATGAAGATCATAATCTAGGCACAGTTTATTATGCGATATCTCTTTTAATTCTAGCTTACGTTACCTTTAGCTTAAACATCAGTTATATTGGAGCGATTGGAATTCTAATCATGGGTTATGGGGATGGATTTGCAGCTATTATTGGTAAAAAGTTTGGTAAACATAAATTAAAAATATATCACTCATATAAAAGTATTGAAGGCAGTTTAACAGTCTTTGTCTTTTCATTGATTATTTCGTTGGTTTTCTTTTCGGCCTATACGACTAGCGGCTTTCATGCGCCTATTATTTTCATTCCAGCCAGTTTATTCATAGCGACCATCGCAACTCTTTTAGAGTTCTATTCCCCACTGGGTTCAGATAATCTTACTCTTCCTATAGGTATCAGTTTGGTGGCTTATCTACTGATTCAGTTGGTTTAATATGTTGGTTTCTGGATTAATAGGGTTTACTTTAAGCTTATTGGTGGCTTATGTATCATATAAGCGCCATCGATTAGATAAAACAGGTTTAATAGGAGCCACCCTTTTAGGGACTATAGTCTTTACTTTTGGGGATATCATCTTTTATATTCTCATGCTTCTATTCTTCTTCTCTTCAACTTTCATCTCACATATGAGTAGTTTACTTTTACCCTCCACCCATCTTTTAATGGATAAGAAGGTTAAGAAACATGAAGCTCGAACCATCATTCAAGTCTTTGCGAATGGCGGAGTACTCGGTTTCTTGAGTATTCTATATTATTTATTTCCTCAACCCAGCATCATCTTATTGGCTTGTATCTCGATGGCAGCTTCAACTGCAGATACTTGGGCTGGTGAGATTGGCATCTTTAGTCATCAAGCAACCCGTTCAATCATTACCCATAAACCGATGGTCAGAGGTTTATCTGGTGGAGTGACCAATTTGGGTTTCTTAGCCAGTTTAGCTGGATCAATCCTAATTGCCTTGGTTAGTTTAATCTATGCCTTATTTACCCATGTTTGGGATCCATATTTATTATTGGCCCTTTTCTTATGTATCACTTTGGGTTTTATTGGATCGATTGTGGACAGTGTTTTAGGTGAATTGCTGCAAGCTAAGTATTTGGGTTTGGATGCGATTATGATAACTGAACATCCTTATGAGGATAAACATAAACTCAAATTAATCAGTGGGTTTAGATGGATGGATAATAATATGGTTAATCTATTAAGCAATGTGATTGTGGTAGGGTTAGGCTATGGCATAATCTTACTCATGCGTTTATAATTGAATTAGCGAGGTAAAACATGAAACTTTATATTAAGCAGAAAGTATTTTCGATTACCGATAAGTTTACAGTTAAAGATGAAGCTGAGACAGATAAGTACTTTGTTGAAGGTGAGTTCTTTACCTTAGGTAAGAAACTTCATATTAAAGATGCTAACGGAACTGAACAAGTTTTCATTCAACAGAAACTATTATCATTTTTACCCAAGTATTTTATCTTTATGGAAGATCAACAAGTGGCTGAAATAGTTCAAAAACTCTCGTTCTTTAAACCCAAATATATCATTACAGGTTTAGATTGGACCGTTGAAGGTGATTTCTCAGCTCATCAATATCAAATTAGAAATAAGGATGGAAACTTAGTTGTATCCTTAACTAAGGCTTGGTTTAGTTGGGGAGATAGTTATGAATTGAATATTACTAATCCTGAAGATGAGAAGATGGCTTTAGCTGCTGTCATCACAATTGACATGGCGATGCAACAGGCACAATCAAGAAACAATAATCACAATTAAACTGACCTTATATATAGTGGGTTGAGTCTTGTCAAAAGGTTTAGAACTTGGTATACTAAGCCAGTAAAGGGAGTAGAAACCTCTTAGGTGTATCAGTCCGTCAACACGGTTTAAACCCGGGCTATACTGAAATTCGAGACTTTATCCACAAGGGTAAAGTCTTTTTTGTTTAAAGGAGCACTATGAACAAACCACGTCTATGGCATACTGAATCATTAGAAGAAGCATTACAAATAACAGATGTAACAAAGGGCTTAAGCGATGAAGAAATAGTTCAATCTAAAGCACTTTATGGCTTAAACCAATTAGAAGAAGGTAAGAAGAAAAGCTTCTTTCAACGTTTTATTGATCAATTCAAAGATACGATGATCATCATTTTATTGGTGGCTGCAACAATCAGTTTCTTCTTAGGAGAAAGTGTTGATTCCATCATCATCTTAACGATCGTCGTCTTAAATGCAGTCCTAGGTTTGGTTCAAGAAGGTAAGGCTGAACAGGCTCTAGAAGCCCTTAAAGCCATGTCGGCTCCATCTGCTAAAGTCATACGCAACTCAGTTGAGTGTACGGTTTTAGCTAAAGAAGTATTACCCTTTGATATCCTGATTCTTGAAGCAGGAGATTTGGTGGCTGCGGATATTCGTCTATTAAAAACCGCCAGTCTACAGATACAGGAAGCCTCTCTAACGGGTGAATCTGTTCCGGTTGATAAATCAGCCGATTGGATATCTGAGGAAGAATCCTCATTAGGGGATCGTCGTAATATGGCTTATGCCTCATCGATGGTTACTTATGGTAGAGGATATGGCTTAGTGGTTGGAACAGGTATGAATACTGAAGTTGGTAAGATTGCTCATTTATTATCCAGTTCTGAGCAAGAAGATACACCACTTCAAATCAGTTTAAATAAATTGGGTAAGACATTAGGGTATGCGGCTCTAGGTGCAGTCATTGTGATCTTTATCATTGGTTTACTCTATCAAAGAGATCCTTTAGATATGTTTCTAACAGCTGTTTCATTGGCTGTAGCGATTATTCCAGAGAGTCTACCAGCGGTCGCGACGATTGTCTTAGCGATGGGTGTACAACGTTTAGCTAAACGCAAAGCCATTATACGTAAACTATCATCAGTTGAAACCCTTGGTTCAGCAACCGTTATCTGTTCAGATAAAACGGGTACATTAACTCAGAATAAAATGACTGTTAAAGAACACTATACACTGGATGAAGCATCCAAGAATCAACTCGTCAGTGGTTCAAGATTATGCACCGATGCCCGTAAATTAAACGATGTTTGGGTTGGTGATCCAACAGAAACAGCCCTAAGTGAATGGGCTGATTTGAAAGATAATCAGACACTTGGTCAATCATTAAAGCGAGTTGCAGAAGTTCCATTTGATTCAGGACGTAAACTGATGACTACCATCCATGAATTAGGATCTAAGTGGATTGCGTATACCAAGGGTGGATTAGATGAAGTTTTAAATCAATCAACTCATATTCTAAAAGAAGGTAAAGTAGTAAAAATAGGTGATGAAGATATTAAACGCATTCAAATCGAGAATACTCGCATGTCTAAGAAGGCTTTAAGGGTATTGGCCTTTGCCTATCGCCCTTTAAATGAACTCGTTAAAGATGGCGATTTATCGGTTGAAAGCCAACTCATATTTGTTGGATTGATTGGTATGATGGATCCTCCTCGTGAAGAAGTTAAAGTTGCGATTGCGACCTGTAAAAAAGCTGGGATTCACGTCGTTATGATAACCGGTGATCACAAACTAACCGCTGAAGCCATTGGCCAAGAGATTGGATTAATGGAAGAAGGATTAGGTGTATTAACGGGTGTTGAATTAGACAGGATGTCCGATGATGAACTCTATGATCAAGTAGAAGGTATTGGAGTATATGCCCGTGTCTCTCCAACTCATAAACTCAGAATCATTGAAGCATGGCGTAAACACGGGGATATCGTTGCGATGACTGGGGATGGAGTCAATGATGCTCCTGCACTTAAAAAAGCCGACATTGGGGCTTCCATGGGAATCGTTGGGACTGAGGTTGCTAAAGGTGCATCAGATATGATTTTAGCAGATGATAATTTCGCTACGGTTGTTCATGCGGTTGAAGAAGGTAGACGTATTAAGGCCAATATCTTAAAGGCCATTAGTTATCTATTGAGCTGTAATGTCGGTGAGTTATTTACTCTATTGATTGCTACATTATTGAATTGGGCAGCTCCACTGTTGCCAATTCATATTCTATGGATTAATCTAGTTACCGATAGTTTACCTGCCTTAGCCTTAGGTATTGATCCAGCTGAACCTAAATTGATGGAACAGAAACCAAATCGGGATTTAGGCTTATTGAATAAATCTATGCTTTTAAGAATTCTTTACCAAGGTATTATGATTGGTGGATTAACAATCTTTGCCTTTATGTATGGTTCTGGTTGGTTGGGAGAAGCTGGAGATATTAAGACCGGTCAAACCATGGCCTTCACAGTCCTAGCTTTTAGCCAATTGGTTCATTCATTCAATATTCGTTCAGCTAAACACAGTGTCTTACCAAGACTATTTGAGAATCGAAGCTTATGGTTGGCTGTGATTATCAATGGATTAATGATGGCTGCGGTATTGTTTGTTCCTGCCTTAAGAGACTTATTCAAACTTGCAGAACTTGATTTACATCATTGGGAAATTGTAGCCATGCTTGTATTTCTACCTCTTCCGATTGTAGAACTGATGAAGTTATTTAAATTAAATGGTAAATAAAGCATTCAAGTTAATTAGGATTAGATGATTCATAAAGATTGGTGATTGATAAATCACCAATCTTTTATTTACTCGTAACTTACTTAAAATATATAACTATTTAGTAAACGCATTATTCGTTTATTAATTCAGATAGTGTATAATAAAAGCAGATAAAAGTAGGGGCAATCATTGTTTTGAGTCATTACCAATAGGAGGTATCTTTTGGACTTAGATAATATCCACTATCAAATAATTGTAGAAGCTTCTCCCAATATGATTTGGCGCTCAGGCAAAGATGCCTTATGTGACTATTTTAACTTAACTTGGTTAAAATTCACTGGAAAAACAATTGATGAAGAATTAGGGACTGGCTGGGCAGATGGTATTCATCCGGATGACTACGTTAGTTGTATGAAGATTTATATGGATGCATTTACCAAGCAAGAAGCCTTTGAGATGGAGTATCGTTTAAAAAGATACGATGGGCTTTATCGTTGGATTAATGATCGCGGAGTTCCCTTTTATAATGATAAAGAAGAGTTTAATGGATATATAGGTAGTTGTATCGACGTTACTGATCGAGTAGAAGGCCAAAGGATGCGTGAATTAGCTCAGAAGGATGGGCTAACCGGTGTCTATAGTCGTCAATACTTTGAACAAATAGGCAATATTGAATTCTTACGTGCCAAACGTTTCCATGCGGATTTGACTTTAATTATGATTGATGTCGATGAGTTTAAACATATCAATGATACGTATGGACATGTTACTGGTGACTATGTCTTAAAGAAAGTCGCGACCACTTTACAATCTCATATTAGAGATTTTGATCTATTGGCGCGCTTTGGTGGAGATGAGTTTGTCGTCTTGATGTTTAACACAAGTTTTGATAAAGCAAATGTCTTTGTTAATCGTTTGGAGAAGGCATTGGATATTCTCACGATCAAAATCGAAGATACAAACCATCAAGTCAGTGTCAGCTTTGGTGTTTATCAATTGAATGATGAAGATAAATTTGAGAAGCTAATTGTAGAAGCGGATAAGCGTTTGTATGAGAAAAAAAGAAGTAAAAGAGATTTAGTTTAATACTAAATACTATTTAAAATAATCGTAGTATTAAGTAACTAAGGCTACTCACTACGATGGATAGAGTTGTACCCCACATTAAATCAATGATGGTAATCAATAAAGGCCAATCTTTAGCAGTGGCTAAATTGGTTAAGTCATACGTCGCATAAGTTACCAAACCAAACAAAGCCGCTTTACCAATCAGTTCTAACCAGTTTTGATGAATCAAGGCAGGTTGAATTACGAATACCCATAATCCAAATACAAATATGGCATAGAATAATAGCGCTGCCATCCAGTTAACTTTGGGTGCCATAATATGGGCTAAAGATTTACCATAGAGATCTTTGGCAATAAAGCCTAGCCATAATAGATCAACAGCTAGAAAAATGATAAAGACCAATACGACTTGTAGAAATGTTTTCATAATGTCTCCTTTTATACTTATTTAACTAGATTATAAGGTATAAACATAGTTATTATAAGAATATGCCCACAATCCTTTTATAAATCGATAAAAATTAGTATAATAAATCAAGTGAGGTGGAGTATGAACTATAAATCTGTAGCCATTCGCCAAGGCTTAGTGCTCATCGGTTTCGCTGGTTTAGTCCTATGGGCTGTTTTTAATGTACCTGTAGTTTTATCTACAGTACTAAGAACCCTGAGTATTATCAGTCCCTTTATCACTGGTTTAGTCTTAGCCTTTATATTTAATGGCTTAATGGTTAGAATTGAAGCCTTTCTTTTTGGCCCTAAATCATTTCTAAAGAAATTACCTAAGAAGAGTCATCGGTCTATTTCGTTATTACTGACCATATTACTGATTGGGTTCGTTATTTATTTACTGGTATTAATCATTATGCCTGAGTTGATTAAAACAACCGCACAATTGATTTCAGCCTTACCAACGTATCTACAAGAACTTCAGATATTCATCGAAGATAGCTTTAATCCAAGTACACAAATGGGTTCATGGTTACAAATGGCGAATGTAGATTTAGGTGTGATTGAAGCCAATATCCTTCTATGGGTTCAAAATAGTTGGCAAGCTTGGTTGAATTCATCATTATCAATCCTACAGGACTTACTCAATACCTTGTTTATGTTTCTACTATCGTTCTTCTTCTCCTTGTATATTCTATTGGATAAAGAGCGTTTAGGCTCGCAGGTAAAGCGGGTTATTAAAGCCTTTGTTTCAGAAAAGAAGAGTGATTTCTTATTTGATGTGCTAAAGAAAGCAGATGATATATTCTCTAGTTTCATCTTTGGACAGTTTATTGAGGCATTGATCATTGGTAGTATTTTCTTTGTTGTGTTAACCATATTCAATTATCCATATGCGATGTTGATCAGTGTCATCATATCCGTAACAGCTCTAATTCCAATGGTGGGAGCGATGCTTGGAATGGCCATAGGAATGATATTGATAGCGACTAAAGATGTTGGTTTAGCCTTATGGTTCTTTGTTATTTTCCAAAGTATTCAACAGATTGAGAATAACTTAATCTATCCTAAGGTTGTTGGAAGTCAGATTGGTTTACCACCCATGTTTATTCTGATTGCCATTACGATTGGTGGTAGCTTATTTGGCTTACTAGGCATCCTATTCTCGATCCCTGTCTTTACACTCATTTATGTTTTATTTAAGGAGTGGGTCAATCGACGCTTAGAAGCCCAGAAGACTTAAATCTAAGTAAATTATTCTATTATCAAAGGACTGATTATGAATCAGTCCTTTTATTTAGCTAGAGTTAGATGACTTGATTAAGTTGAATGAGCAGTCTACAATGAAACCATGTTAAACAATAAAGCACTTAAACTAACTTGGCAACAAATCGCTTTAGCAGATGAAGTATATTATAAAAGCGCAACTAGACCAAGCGGATCTACCCTTATCGAGAATATTGCCTATATAGATGATCAAAATCCCATGCATTTAATGGATATTGCCTATCCTGAAAATAATATAGCTGTTTTACCAGTCATCGTCCATATTCATGGGGGAGGTTGGGTGTATGGCCATAAAGATACTTATTATAAATATTATGCGATGGAATTATCTAAGAAAGGCTATGCTGTTTTAACCATCAATTATCGCTTAGCGTTTAAAGATCCCTTTCCCAGTATGATCATTGATATCTTTGATGTCTTTAAATGGATTGAGCAGAACCATGCAGAGTATCATTTAGATCCTAATTCTGTTTATTTAGTTGGAGATTCAGCGGGAGCCCATTTATCCGCACTCAGTGCTCTGCTGTTTCAAGATGATAAATTGAGATCGCATTATCCAATAGAGAAGAGTGCCATTCAGATTAAAGCTTTGGGATTGAGTTGTGGTGTCTATGATTTTGATCATTTGGTTCATACCGACATCAATCTTCCAATGCGTAAGATGATGGTTCAAACCATCTTCAATCAAGTTGATTATATGAATCATCCACTCTATCCTTATGCATCAGTCATACCCAATATGAGCAAACTGATTCCTTCTTATATCTTAAGTACTGAGAGTGATTCCATTCATTATCAAAGCCAAGAATTGATTCAAGGATGCATTGATTATAAGATTCCTTATCTTGCTAGAATAATGCCTAAACATTTGAATCTGGGACATGTCTTTAATCTAAGACTAAAAATCCCTGAATCATTGATGATTATCGATGAAATGGATCGCTTTTTCAAAGAGTATCGTTAGTCAATCTTGAATTATCTTTTTGTAAATGATACACTTAAATCGCACATTTCCTGGACACTTAGCTCAGTTGGGAGAGCACCTGCTTGACGTGCAGGGGGTCAGGGGTTCGAGCCCCTTAGTGTCCACCATTTTAGCGCCCGTGGCGCAATTGGATAGCGTTTTTGATTCCGATTCAAAAGGTTGCAGGTTCAAGTCCTGTCGGGCGCGCCAAGTATTCGGGACATAGCACAGCTTGGTAGTGCACTTGCTTCGGGAGCAAGGGGTCGCGTGTTCAAATCACGTTGTCCCGACCAGAATCGGGGGTTTAGCTCAGAGGAAGAGCACAACGCTGGCAGCGTTGGGGTCGTGGGTTCGAGTCCCATAACCTCCACCAAAAAGTTTGTTTAAGCAATATATTTAATAAAAGAGCAGAATGGTGAAAGCCACTCTGCTCTTTTAATTAGTGTACAATCACCATCACTTAAAATTATCAGTTACTAAAGTTTCAGAGAGTCTTATTCAAGTTCAAAAGATGCATTATTTGCAATTAATGTTTAATATGTAAAATAAAGTTGACATATAGTATTGTTGACATTACAATATGTATATAAATAATTACAAAATGAAAGGAGTTTATCAGTATGTCTTATCAACAGAAGAGAAGTGTTGTTTCAATTATCTCAGGTTTATTAGTTTTGGGGGCATATTGTTTCTATGCATTCGAAAAATATCAGTCGAGTGGGATTCTGAATGATATGAAGTCTTGGGCAAGTACAATGCTTTTGTTTATAGGGATAGGGATTGTTGTCATGATAATCATTCAAATAGTATTCCACATACTTCTATCGGTTTCGATTGCCATTAAGGAAAAAATTCAAAACGAACAAAGTGATGACAAGGCAATTGAAAAATCAATCGAATTAGAAATGGTTGAAGATGAAATGGATAAGCTGATTGAACTTAAATCTAACAGAGTTGGGTTTGCCATTGCTGGTATTGGGTTTATCACAGGACTTGTTTCATTGATCTTAGACTATTCCCCTGTCGTTATGATGAACATCATGTTTATTTCATTTATTTTTGGTTCCTTAATAGAGGAATGCACGAAACTATACTTTTACAGAAGTGGTGTAAAAAATGGCTAAGAAAATAATCATCACAAACAACATCAGAAGACTGCGCTTCTTTGCCAATGAAATGACTCAGCAACAGTTAGCTGAAAAAACCGGTGTATCAAGACAGACCATCATCGCAATCGAAGGAGATAAGTACTCTCCTTCTTTGGAGCTTGCATTTCGAATAGCCAACGCATTTAATGTGAAAATCGGTGATGTCTTTGATTATGATGTGGGAAAGGATTAATAAAATGAGTCATTTAAACAACAAGATATTAAAATCAGACATAAATAATAGAACAGCAAAAATTGTGGGACTACTATTTCTAGTTGCGATGGTGGCAAGCCTTTTAGGTGGGGGAATCATTGAATCCATAATATCATCATCAAGTTTTCTGACAGTTCTGCCAGATAGTCGGCTATTACTATTAATAGGTGTTTTCCTAGAGTTGATGAATGGGATTTCAGTTGTTGGCATCGCAGCATTGATGTTTCCTATCCTTAAAAGACACAATGAAAGTCTGGCACTTGCTTATTTTTCTTTTAGAATACTCGAAGCGCTATTTTGTTGCTTTATTGTCATCACCCCACTATCGCTTCTAAAACTTAATTTGGATACTCAATATATTAAAGCATCCATTACTTTATCCATTGCGCAAAGATCAAGCATCAATGATCTGCTTATCCCAATATTCTTTTGTCTAGGTGCCATATTGTTTTATTATCTACTTTATAAAACCAAATTGATTCCGATATTTATTTCAATTTGGGGATTCATTTCGGTGGTTTTAGTATTCATCATGAATATCTTCATGATTTTCCAAGTTGGAAATGTTAATACTGTTGTGTTTTTTATTCTTGCTTTACCAATGATTTTGAATGAAATATTTCTAGGAATATGGTTGATAATCAAAGGATTTAATTCATCTAAAGTTTCCACGTTGTGCGCTTAATCACAGGTATTTAACCATAAAAGGAGAAGATTAAATGAAAGCTGTTGTTTATGACAAAAATGATTCCAATGATAAGCTTGTACTTAGAGAAGTAGAAAAACCCATCCCAAAAGACAATCAAGTTTTAATAAAAGTTTATGCAGTATCATTAAACGCAGCCGATTATCGTTCAATGAAGATGGGTATTATTCCAAAAAACAAAATCTTTGGATCCGATATATCTGGCAAGATCGAAGCGGTAGGCAAAGACATCACTAAGTTTTCAATTGATGATGAAGTGTTTGGAGATATTTCTGCATGTGGTTTTGGAGGTTTAGCAGAATATGTGGCTGTATCTGAGAATGCATTGACCTTTAAGCCGCATGGTATTTCTTTTGAATCTGCCGCAGCGGTACCAATGTCAGCTGTCACAGCTCTACAGGCTTTACGCAATAAAGGAAATATACAAAAAGGACAAACCGTTTTGATTTACGGTGCAGGTGGTGGTGTTGGAACCTTTGCGGTTCAGCTTGCTAAATATTACGATACTGAAGTTACAGCGGTATGTGGAGAGAGAAATGTAGATTTAATGCGGTCTCTTAAAGCAGATTTTGTCATTGACTACCATAAAGATGACTTTAGTCAAAGCAACAAGCGTTATGATCTTGTGATTGCTGTAAATGGAAATCGTTCACTTTCTACATATAAGCATGTTCTAAGTACAAATGGAATATATGTTAATATTGGAGGTGCTTTATCACAAGTTTTTAAATCCATTTTGTTTGGTGGATTGATGTCAATTGGAAGTAAAAAGATGCGTTTCCTTGCAGCAAAACCAAACATTGAGGATTTAAAGTTCATCATTAAACTCGTAGAAGAAGGTCAAATTATACCTGTTGTTGATAAGCTTTACCCTTTTTATGAAACATCTGAAGCAATGAAGTATATCAGTAATGGCCATGCGCAAGGGAAAGTAATTGTAGTATTTGTTGGAGATATTGTTAAAGATCCTTTATAGAAAAGCTATAGGTTATAGTGTAAAATATATTCAGTTTGCAATCTTAAATATTTATTTTAGACTTGTCAGAATATCTTTCACAAATATTTCATAATATTTACATTAGTTTTCATTTATAATATTCTTATAACAAGCGAAAAGTCTGATGCATTTCACTGTTCCCCCTATATAACGCATCCTCCTTGTTTGATAAGATCGTACTTAGTACGATTTTTATTTGGTCTATGCTATAATCATTACAAGTGAGGTCATATGCAACAAATCATAAAATACAAGAATTACATCATAATTGTCTTATTAGTGATCAGTTTAAGTGTCTTAGGGATGTTTTATTTTGGTAATCGTTTAGATCGCAGTAAGTTGACCTTAGTGTTGCATGATGGCTTTGATAATGCTGAGAGTTTAAGTACCAATTGGTCTAGTTATGAAAAAGAATCCTTTAGATACATTGGTTATTATAGTGATAGTCAATTAAAAGTAGAAGACGGTAAACTAATCATAACTTTAGAAGACGTAGCTGGGTTTCAAGGACAGTATCTATATTCAGCTGCGCTTGAATCTAACTTAAGTCAAACCTATGGTTACTTTGAGGTTAAGGCAACTCTACCCTCAATCAATGATTTCTATGCAACGATTGCCTTAAGCAATGATAATGTTAAAGATGGAACCGATCCTGCTGAAGGAGCGAAGGTTGTCTTTGGTTCATCGCGAAATAATCCGTATCCATTCTTAGATAGTGGCATCTATTATGACCTTGAGAATGGAGGAGGCGTTCAACAGAATCCCTTCGTCTTAGCTTTCCTATATGGACAGAGTCATACCTTTGGAGTGTTATGGACTGAAGATTCATATACTTTCTATCTTGACGATAATAAAGTATATGAGAGTAAAGACATCCTCACATCCACCCAAGCTATGAAGATTGTCTTAAGTTTTGAGTTTCCATTCTATACCGAAAAAGATACAACGGGTATTCACTACGAGTTTAAGATTGATGAAGTGAATATATATCAATTCAAGTAAATGACAGCCCTTTTTAGACTACATCCAAATACTGATCTAAAAGCTGGTATTCTGACTTACTGTTTAGAAAATCAGATTGAAGTTGGTTGTATCATCAGTGCAGTAGGCAGCTTAACTAAACTATCAATTAGAATGGCGGATGGAAAAACGGTATATACTGAAACCACCAATATGGAAGTATTATCACTGAGTGGAACCATTATTCATAATCAAATCCACGCCCATATCAGTGCCATCAATCAAGGTATGCACCTAGTGGGTGGACATCTAATGGATGACTGTATCATCCATACAACGATGGAGATTTGTATCCTAGATTTATCAGATCAAGTCCAAGCAAAACGAGTATTTGACCCTAATACCGGCTATGATGAATTGAGCATTATTAAGTGAATCCAAAGGTGTAAATATGGTACACTATTAGAGGATTTGCCGACATAGCTCAACTGGTAGAGCAACTGAATCGTAATCAGTAGGTTGCGGGTTCAAGTCCTGTTGTCGGCACCATCTCCTTCGAAAGCCTTATTCTATAAGGCTTTTTTGCAGGTCAAAAGTGCCAGGTGTAACAAGAGTGTAGCGTTTTAATAGAAAACAATAAAAAAGAGAACGAAAACCACGCATAGTAGGTAGACTTAGGAATGGGTAAAGAGGATAATTAGAATAACGACGGGTGGCGAATAATCTGTTCCATAAAACTCATCGCAGACCAGTTAAGTCTTACATAAAAATCAAGTTCATCTTGAGGGGAGAATTATGAAAAAACTTAGTAGACCTATGAAGATTGGATTGATTGTATTATCGGCAGTCTTGAGCTTTTCTGTTTTTTTCGTAATCAGTAAAGGGTTGGGCAATCTCTTTATATCAAAGGCCAAGACAAAAGAGTTTACGAAAGCAGGCGTGACAATATCATTGACATCTGATTTTTACGAAAAGGAAATTGCTTCTCAAACTGCCTACTATGAGTCGCAGAAATATATTGTGACGGTTTTAAAGGAAGAATTCACGATTTTTGAATCTCTCGGCATATCCACGGATATTTCTGTGAAGGAATATGCGAAACTTGTGATCGACAGTAATATGATAGATTCTGCTATTGAAGAAAAAGACAACTTAACTTTCTTCAGATCCGAGAAGACAATTAACGGAAAGCAGTTTAGTTACTTTGCGACCGTCCATAAAAGTTCGGATGCATTTTGGCTCATTCAGTTTGCATGTGAGTCAAAAAACGCGGAAGATTCTCAAGATCTGTTTTTTGAATGGGGACAGACGATAAAATTTAACTAATTTGGTGTAACTCTATAAATCTGCACCAGTAGTTATAAAACCTTTGAACCACTAATAGATTTTGTGTCTTCACACTTTCATTTGTCAGTGAAATCAAGAGCCCCTTCGTTTTTTGACGGAAATCATCAGTTTCTCCCGCTTGTCCATTCTGATAAACCGATGTATAAACACATGAGTGCAAGATACCGATTCTGACACTTCGAGGATTGAAAAAGTTCGACCTTTGTAGAGCCATTATTCTGGAATGGGTCGACTTTTATAGAGTCCAATGTTAAAGTTATATGAATATTTTTACTCAGACCATGGTCTTGGCAAACTCACCGTGGGACACGATTGGGTGTGCCTATACGTTGATACTAAAGTGTGGAGAATGCTCCACCTGGAGCGAATACGAAGACCGTGGTGCGTCCTGATAAGTATAGAAAGCCACTGCAAGCTTTACATAATTTGTCTATTTAAGAAACGAAATATGAAAAGGGGAACTCAAAATGAACCATAATCTTAAAATCGAATATGATGATGCGGTTAGAGAATATATGGACCTTATAGATTATTGCGGAAAGCATTCTGATTCAATCACTATAATTACACAACTTAAAAGTCCATATTCCAAAATAACACCGAATCTCAAACATAATCAGTTACTAAAACCAATAGAGCCTTTTCTGATCGAACAAGTCATAGGATTAAAACAATGGCCCGGAACCATAACGGTTGCACTCCATAATGTACTTAACAGGTATAGATGCTGTAAGGAAACCCGACAGTTTTTTGCAGGAGCTCCGAATATGCTTGTCTCACAAGGCTATCTCGGTTTACCGGAGGATATTTGCTTCTATAGAAATGGTAATCCATGGTTGATTACGACATCACATGAACGAGAGATGTCCATGATAGATTTTACGAGTGAAGATCGTGATTTTCTGGATAATCACAATATAAAATACACTGAGTTTCATTCGGATACGAACTGGAAAGTATTAGGCATATAGGCAAGTAAAAAGGTCTGCTTTTATTAAATCTTAACTATGAGATTGATCGATATTTATACACGATCATTTTAGGTCCTCAGGTGTAACAAAAGTGTAACGGTTTTCTCGAAAACATCTTTTTTATTGATCTTTATTAAAAGGATTTATCAAAAAACCCTTATTATATCAACGTTTTATCATTTTCGATAAAGAAAAATACTCAAAGTTTAGAATCCTGTTGTCGGCACTATTTCACTCTAAGCCCTGATTCTATAAGGCTTTTTTGATGGCAAATCTAACTATCAGTAACAATAAAGTCCAAATGAATCCTAGATAGACTTGTTCAAAAATTAAATCTAAATCTTGATGAAAAATATTGGTTGTTAAGATATGATATATTAGTCTTAATTGTTTTGTATAAAACCAAACGATAAACAGTTCAGGAGTCAATCATGACCATAAAATTAGTCAAACCAAGTTTAGAATATGCACAGGAGATCATGGCGTATAGACAAGAGTTTTTGATATCGGGCGACAGTATGGATGGATGCGGAAACCTCGAAGACTGTGAAACCGCAGAAGAATGGATTAAAAACAATGAACTCTACAGTCACCATGAGACATGCCCTTCAGACAAAGTCCCCAGTGATAAGTATCTTGCCGTTTCTTTAGAGAACAATAAAGTCGTTGGAATCATCGATTTCAGACACCACATCGATCATCCAATCTTGAGTGTCTGGGGAGGCCATATTGGTTACTCCGTTCGTCCAAGTGAAAGAAGAAAAGGCTATGCGACTGAGATGCTTAGATTGAATTTACAGGAATGTAAAAAGCATGGGCTTCATAAGGTATTGATTACCTGTAATCAAGACAACATCGGTAGTAAGAAAACAATACTTGCAAACGGAGGAGTTTTTGAGAAGTACGTTGAAGTTGACAATAAGATTATCGAACGTTATTGGATCTATCTTTAATTGATCAAACTCCATCGCTTAATCATCCTAAAATGACTACCCTAGTTATGATACAATATAACAAAGTAAGAGGACTATTATGGCTCTAATCAAATGTTCAGAATGTGGTAAAGAAGTCAGTGATAAGGCAAGTCAATGCATTCATTGTGGTAACCCACTGAATCAAATCAATGATAGTAAAGTTATCGTATATGGAATCACTCAACAAGCTCTAATTGGCGGCACTCTTCAGGTGCTCTTTAATGGTGAATGGATTGGTGAAGTTAAGAAACAAGCAGTACTTGAGTTTCCGATTACGAAGGATGGGGTTGTCTCTGTCAACTATGGTATGAAACGCAATACAGGGAAAATTGAAGTTAAAGCTGGACAGATCACAAGCATTAAATATGAATTCAGTGGATATTCAGGTCAATTGGTTCCTAAAATCATCGATTCGATTGGAACCATTAAATCAGCTAAATAGTAGTTATTAATTAAGAGTCTTATTCATTAAGACTCTTTTTAGTCCTAAGTAGTTTTACAATTAATTCATACTAAGTGGTGCTTTCACTGTGGAATCTAGTGTTTAAAAAGTCTATAATATAACCAGTTCATATAATATAAAAGGGAGAATATTATGAGAAAAATAATCCAAATCATCTTTATTCTAATGTTGATTATTGCAATGGCTGCTTGTTCAAGTAAAGGTAGTATTAAAGTTGGCAGTAAATATCAAGGAGGCATCATCTTCTATATCCTTGTGGCTGGTGATGTGGGTTATGATGCCAATGTGCCTCATGGCTTAATCGCGTCAACCAAAGATCAAAGTACCGATATTGTATGGAGCACTGTAAGTAATGCATTACTGAGTGTACCTGATACATTAACCAGTATCGGTAGTGGAAAAGCCAATACGGATAAAATCATCGCTCAAAATGGAACAGGACTAAATTATGCGGCAGCCTTAGCTCGTGCTTATAAAGGTGGAGGGTATAGTGATTGGTATTTACCATCAAAAGACGAACTAAATCTTTTGTATTTGGCTAGAAAAAAGGTTGGAGGATTTGGTGATTATTATTATTGGAGTTCATCTGAATATTTTGAAGAGTTTGTTTGGTTACAGAACTTTAATCTTGGTAACCTGGCCAATGGGGGAAAGAATTACGGAAATCGAGTAAGAGCCATAAGATCATTCTAGATTTATTCAACATCTCATATATACATTTCAGTAATTAAGCAACAGAGGGTTCTTTGATAGTTATGTAAAGATACCCTTTTTTTGCGGACTCTATCAAAGATTTGAATTCTATTCAAAAGGCAAAGTACTTAACCATAATCATACGGTGCTTATTTGACTAAAGTATGGTATATTTACCTTATATGAGTCTAAATGCATACTATCAGTTATTTAATTAGAAATGATCTGATGGGAATAGAGATAATCGTTTACTAATAGGATAATTATAAAGTCAATCATTCATTCTAGTTCTTGAGAAAGACGGAAGGGAGAAATGGATGAAAGGTAGGTACTTTACTCATCGTAGCTTAATCATAAGCATCGTTTTTAGTATGTTGATGTTAAATGGCTGCGCGTTATTTCAGTCCAAAACTAAGTTGAATTTTGTGGCAGCTGAAGCAATTGATTTGAATTTAGTAGACTATGATGGTTCATTCTTTACAATGAAGATTCCATCGGGTTGGACAATTGAAACCACGGGTAATTATGAAGCCTTTGGCTTTAAGTTATATGATCCTGAAATACCAAGTAGACAAATATTTTACTATGGAAGCATGAGTCCTTTTACGAAGAGTTTAGATGGCCGAGAAGCTTGGCAAACATACATAAATTGGGGAGGATATACCAGTTCTCAGTTATATGTAGATGTGCCATATTTAGATCCAGCCTCAACTGAAGAGTTCTTTTATAAGTTTGATGAATTTGCACAGGTAGCCAATCAATATGGGATTGAACATGTATTCCCCGTACTTACAGATCTTGAAATTCTTCGAAGAGTCGACTACTCCACGGCTATGAGTTCAGTCGCAGAAGATGAAGCCATGATTAGAGCCTTACATACTCAAGATGGTGCTTTATGTGAGGGACTGTATGCCGCAACGATTGTTGATGCGATGACAGCCTTTATGTATGGAACTGATGCAGGTTACTATACCGTGTATTTGATCATGGGAATCAGTGCGCCTATTGAAGAGTTCTCACAAATTGAAGCTCAATTGGCAGAATCGGTTTCTAGTTTTCAATTTGAGCAAGACTATATTGATATAGGTGTTGCCCAAAATGAATGGGAAACAGAGATGGCCATAAAAGTTGGTGAGACCTTATCAGCTGCTGCGGATTCATATAATCAAGCATGGTTTAATCGTCAAGGATCCGATGATGCCTTATCTCAAAAACGAAGTGATGGGATGTTGGGATATGATCGTTTGTATGACAGTGAAACAGGTAAGACCTATAAAGCTGAATTAGGCTTCTATGATGAATATGATGGAAATCGAACTGAATATGCCAATCCCAATTTACAATTGGTACCAGATGATGGGTATACCTATTATTCTCAAGATATCAGTGGGTATATAAACAAATAAGAAGCACTTATTACTTTATACTTTGTATAGTGACTAGAATTATATAAGAGACAATCAAGGATTGTCTCTTATTGTATGTAAGCTAGAGATGATGAATATTTATCATAATTCATATCAACTATGGTTAATAAATTAAATTACTTGATATTCTCACAAGTGAAGGTATAATTGATATAACTAAAGGAGGATTGTCTATGAAGAGAATCATACAAGTATTGGCTGTTTTATTGATCGTGTCTAGTATATCTGCTTGTACTAAGAAAGCTGATCCTAAAGTAGGTGATACATATCAGGGAGGAATCATCTTCTACATCCTTCAACCTGGAGATACAGGATATGATGCCAATGTGGTTCATGGATTGATTGCGTCTACTGAAGACCAACATGAAGGCATTAAATGGGCATTACTGGATTATCGTTATGTGGCTGTTCCAGGAGCTACTTATACCACCATTGGAACAGGTTCAGCCAATACTGATTCTATCATTGCTCAAAATGGAGCTGGTATTACTTATGCGGCAGGGATTGCCAGAGCATATGAAGGAGGGGGTTATACCGATTGGTATTTACCATCCTTAGACGAGTTATACCAATTGTTTTTAAATAAAGATATTGTAGGGGGATTTAGTAAAAAAGGTTATTGGAGTTCATCCGAAGCCATCGGTGAACCTTCAAAGGATAATGTCTGAATTCAAGGATTCGCTTTAGATTACCATTATGATGGAATGAAATCCAACTATAACAGCGTTAGAGCGATTAGATCATTCTAATTAGATTCAAATTTATGTAACTTAGGTTAGAGCTTGGACAATCTAAAAGCAGATTATCCTTGCTCTAACCTTTTTATATGTCTTAGTTAATAATAGAGATGAAACACCAAGTAAGTACAACACTCTTAAGCGCAATTTGTTATAATAATGATAAACATTATTGATGATAGGATTGAGAAGAAATGGGAACAATGCATGAAGAACTATACCATTATCATAGTTGACGATGAGGAAGAAGTAAAAAGACGGATTGTATCTAAAATTCCGCTTGATTTTGGTTTTGAGATCGTCGGTTTGGCTTCAAATGGTTATGATGCATTAGAAATGGTCGATAAGTTTAGACCCGATGTCATCATTACAGATATTAAAATGCCCTTTATCGATGGGATCCAATTATCTAGAATCATTCGAACAGAATATCCTAAGACTAAAATAGCTTTCATTACAGGTTATGATGAGTTTACCTATGCTAAAGAAGCCATTGAACTGGATGTCGTTAGTTATCTTTCAAAACCAATCACTGAGAGTGATATTTTGAGTTTATTGACAAAACTTAAGACTCGATTGGATGATGAGTTTCAGCAAGTCTTTAATCAAGAGAAATTAGATAAGATCTATCGGGATAGTTTACCGGCCTTAATTGAAAATCAGTTTAGTTCATTACTGCAACTTAGTGTTATAAAGGACAGTGATTTGGATCGATTTAAGGTATTCGATATTGATCTTTATAAGGGATCTTTCTTACTAGGAATCATAGATATCAGTCATGAAGGTGAGTTTATTAAAATTGAGTTACTTAGAATATTCATGCTTAATTTACTAAAGCGAAAGCTTTCTACTTATCAACATCTCTATTACTTTAATTCAGGATTCAGCTTAATCTTTATCATCAATGATATCAGTATCAGTGAAGAGAATCTAGAAGCGAGTCTTTATGATATTGTCTTAACTAAGAAAGAGTTTTCTGATATTAAGATTAAGATTGGAGTATCAGATGTTTTCGATGATTTCAAGCGCTTTCCAGCATCAGTCACACAAGCCAAGGAAGCCATTGCTTATAGTAATTATCTCAATGTTGGAACCATCATTCATTATAAGGATATTGTCTCGAGCAATAATCAGAATGGTTCAAATGGAGAAGCCAATCATAATCGATCGACTAAACCTGAGGTTTATCATGATCGCTCAAATGACATAATGGAAGAAACCGTATTGTATATCAATGCCAACTATAGTGATCCTTCGATTAATCTAAATGATATGTGCTCTAAGTTAGGGGTGAGTGTCTCTTATTTAAGTACTCTATTTAAGAAACTATTAAAGACATCCTTTAGTAAATATCTGGTTAAAGTGAGAATGGAAAAAGCCCAAGAATTATTACAAGTCAGTACGATGAGAATCTATGAGATTTCTAATACAGTGGGTTATAATGACATCTACTACTTTAGCTATAGTTTTAAGAAGTATACTGGATTATCCCCTAAGGAGTATCGTCATGATAAAAAGGTTTAAGAATCTTTCAATTGGACAATCCATTTTTATCATTACGACAACGATTGTCGGTTTTATTATGCTGCTTTCATTGGTTCTAACCAACAATCTAATCTTTTCACGTACCGATGCATTGATTGAAGATACATCCAAAGAAATCAATAAACAAGTCGTTTTAAACTATGAGAACTATCTCAGTAATGTTATTGAGATATCCAATTCTCTACAAAAATATATTTTAGATATGACCAAAGCTGATCAGTTAACTGAACTGGATAGCTTATTCAAATCAACCAAGAACATAGAAAGAAACATTGAAAACATAGCTCTATTTGATTCAGATGGCTTACCAATTGCCTTAAGTACAACCGAACCTTTGGCTTTAAATATCGCTCATAAGACATGGTTTACCCAAGCTCAAAATCTTCCTGATATTCATCACTTCAGTTCTTCTCATTTTGAAGACTTTATCATTAATAACTCAACTGAAGTCTTTACCATTTCTAAGAGTGTTCAATATTATAAAGAGGGAGAACTATATTTAGGGGTTTTATTGATTGACATCGATACCAGCAATTTAAAGTTGATCGCTGCGCAAACCAATCTTGGTGATATGGGTCATATCATCATCACAGACCAAGCCAATGAACTCATATACTCTTCCAATACGGAATGTTCTATTACACTCTGTGAGAGTGCGGATATAGCCAATAAGATTGTTTTGGGTGGGAGCTTAACTAAATTTAAGGGTCTTAGTATGTATGTCAACGTCAACACAATCAAATATACGCGTTGGAAAATTGCGACTTTCATCAATGTAGATACAATCACCAATTCTAAAAATGATTCATTAATAAGAATGATTCTGATATTCTTAGGGACTTTAATCGCCATTACCTTTTCATCTGCTCTATTCTCATCGCGGATTTCTAGGCCTATGAATAAACTCAAAGAACATATTAAGAAAATCGAAGAAGGTGATTTCGATACGATGATAGACATATCTGGTCAAAAAGAAGTCGTTGTCTTAGCCGATGCCTTTAATTCAATGAGTCAAAGAATCAAAGAACTCATGCAAAAAGTATTGAATGAACAAGTTGAAAAACGCAAGACTCAGTTCATTGCCTTACAGAATCAAATCAACCCACATTTTCTCTATAACACCTTAGATTCCATTGTTTCATTGAGTGAGAAACATCGCAATAAAGATGTTGAAAAAGCGATTGTTGCGCTATCAAAATTCTTTCGGATGAGTATCTCTAATGAAAAGAGTACAGTGGCTTTAAAAGATGAGATTGAGCATGTCCGTAATTATCTACTGATTCAACAAATTCGTTATCAAAACACCTTTGAATTCAACTTCGAAATCGATGAAGCGGTCCTAGATAATGATGTCCTGAAGTTGTCTTTACAACCCCTAGTTGAGAATGCGATCATTCATGGTATTAATCCAGATGAAGCTTATACGAAGATCTTGATCAAAGCTTATCAAAAAGATGAGTGTACGATTGTTGAAATTTATAATGAAGGCTATGGAATTGATCAAACTCGAATCAATGAAATTCATCAAATGATTCATAGTGAAAAAGAATCAACCAGTATGGGTCTAAAGAATGTTTATCAAAGATTGAAACTCTATTATGGCGATAAAGCTGATTTATTCATTGAAAGTGAATTGGATGAATATACTAAAGTTAGTATGATCATCCCGATTAAAGAGGATATTGCCTTATGAAAAAAATAATGATAGTTCTAATTCTAATATTTACCACAGCTTGTAGTCCTAAACAAGAGCAAGTTCCCTTGTTTATTTATGATATGGATGATGCCTATATGGCTGTTTTTGAAGCCCAAATCCAAGCTTCTTTAACTGATAGCTTTTTAGTTAAGACCTACGATGGACATAACTCGCAGATCATCCAGAATGATGATATTAATTTATTGTTTAATCAAAAGGCACCTGTTCTGATCATCAACCCAGTTGATCGCTTAAGTGTTTATGCGATCATTGAAAAAGCCAAAGCCAATAATACCAAGATTATCTTCTTTAATCGTGAACCCTTGGCTGAAGATATGAACCTATATGATTCAGTCTATTATGTAGGTGCTGATGCGATTGAATCTGCTCAATTACAAGCGCAAATTGTGATGGAACTATTTGGGAATGATCCTAATAATCTAAATGAAGCTGATCAAAATAAAGATGGTATCATCCAAGCGGTTATCTTAAAGGGTGAACAAGGTCATCAAGATGCGGAAGCTCGAACGAAATACGTGATTGAAACCCTCACTATAGCGGGTTATAGCGTAGAAGTTCTTGAAGTTACCATCGCTAATTTTGATCAAGACCAAGGTCAAGCAGCAATGGATCACCTATTGACGTTATATGGTTCTGATATTGAAGTAGTCATATCCAACAATGATGCCATGGCGATGGGTGCCATCATCTCGTTGACTAACAACGGCTATTTTCAGGATACCAACAATGATGGCTATATTGATCGTCAAACAGAAAGATGGCTACCGGTTGTAGGAATCGATGGATTAGACGTCGCCATTGATAAAATAGATCATGGATATCTATATGGGACAGTCTTCAATGATTCTCAAAATATGGCTGAAGCCATTATTGAGTTGGCAGACTATTTATTAAATGGTAAAGATTTAAGTAAAATGGAATATTCTCTAAGTGATGGTAAATATATTTGGATTAGTTATCAAAAGATTACGAAGACGGAAAACTAGTTAATGTGTTGCTTTGGTGAAAAATCACAAAAAATAAACGGATTTCTTAATGGATTGTAAGCGTTTTCTAAACTATACTTTTTAATAGCAGATATGCTAATAGGAGGAATAATGAAAAGAATACTAATGTTTGTATTAGTTGCTATGATGGCCGTTATGTCATTTACAGCTTGTGCAAAAACGACAGTCAAAGTTGGAATTATTTTGCCAACAAAAGATGAACCAAGATGGGTTCAAGATGAAACCAGATTCAAAGATGCTTTAGATACAGCTAATGTTTCGGTTGAAATCTTATTTAGCCAAGGCTCAACAGCAACTGAATTGGCCAATGTTGAAGCTTTATTAGCTAAAGGTATTGAAGTATTAATCATCTGTGCTCAAGATGGCGCTGCCGCTGGTGCTGCTGTTGAAAAAGCTAAAGCTGAAGGCGTTACTGTTATTGCTTACGACCGTTTAATCACTGGCACAAGTGCTGTTGATTACTATGTTACATTCGACAGTGTATCTGTAGGAACCGCTCAAGGTCAATACTTGGTCGACAATGCTACTGGTACAAACAATCCTTTATACTTATATGCTGGTGCTGCTACCGACAATAACGCATTCTTATTCTTTGAAGGCGCTTGGGAAGTTCTACAACCTAAGATCGCTGATGGAACATTCGTTATTGCTAATTCATCCGCTGCAGTTGCTCTTCAAGATACAAAAGTATTAACAAGAGACCAAGAAGCTACTATTATTGAACAGATTACAACCCTTTGGGATTTCAACACTGCTAAGACTCTTGCTGAAAGCAATTTAACAGCTGCTGGTTCATCATTCAAAGGAAAAGCTTATATGTTAGCACCTAACGATGGTACAGCTCGTGCTATCGCTGATGCATTTACAGCTGATGCTGCTATCACAGAATACTTTGTTACTGGACAAGATGCTGAAGTTGCTTCTGTTCAATACATCATTGATAGCAAACAATCAATGACAGTGTTCAAGGATGTTCGTACACTTGTTTCTGATGCTATCGCAATGGCTTTGGATTGCTTAGATGGTAAAGTTCCTGCTACAACTGGTTCATACAATAACCTAGTTAAAGACGTTCCTTCGAAACAAACCGCTGTTGTTGTTGTTGAAAAAGACAACGTTCAAGCTGCTTTAATCGATTCTGGTTACTACACAGCTTCACAATTTACTTTCCCTAACTAATCATATTGATTGATTGTATTATGCAGTGGCGAGTTTACTCGCCACTGCTTTCAAAAGGTTAAAAAAATGAACAATATACTTGAGATGCGTAATATTACAAAAGATTTCTCCGGAGTTAGAGCATTAGATCATGTGAACTTTTCTGTTAAAGAAGGTGAAATTCATTGCTTGGTCGGTGAAAACGGTGCAGGAAAAAGCACCCTGATGAAAATTTTGAGTGGCGTCTATAAAAAAGGCGAATACCAAGGTGACATCGTTTTGAGCGACGAGATTGTGAGTTTTAGTGGAATCAAGAGTAGTGAACATCATGGGATTGGAATCATTCATCAAGAACTGGCTCTTATACCTGAGCTCTCAGTCTATGAGAATATGTTTCTAGGTCATGAGATTAAAAACGGGGCTTTCATTGATTGGAATGAAACAATCATCCAATGTACTAAATATTTAGCTAAGGTCAATTTAAAAGTTGAACCTGAAGAGAAGATTAAAAATCTTGGAATGGGCAAACGTCAATTGATTGAAATTGCGAAAGCATTGAGTAAAAATCTTAAAGTCTTAATTTTAGATGAACCAACTTCAGCACTAACCGATGAAGAGAGTGATAATCTACTTAATTTATTAATCGAACTAAAAAACCATCATGTGACATCCATTATGATCTCCCATAAACTAAAGGAGATTATTAAAGTAGCCGATACGGTGACCGTCTTAAGAGATGGAAAAGCCATCTGTTCCTTATCAAAAGATAAGAATGAGATCAACACTCAAATCATTATTAAAAATATGGTTGGTAGAGAAATCAATGATGTATTCCCTAAACGTACCAATAAGAATATTGGTCCAATCATGTTGGAAGTTAAACACCTAAACTCAGTATGTAGAGAAACCAATCGTACAATGGTTAAAGATGCCAACTTCAATGTCCGTAAAGGTGAAGTGGTAGGGATTGCTGGATTGATGGGTGCAGGAAGAACTGAATTGGTTCTAAGTATCTTTGGGAATACTCTAGACTACATCACATCTGGAGAAGTCTTCGTTGATGGTAAGAAGATTGATAACAGCAGTCCTAGAAAAGCCATTGATAGTGGCTTGGCTTATGTTACTGAAGATCGTAAAGGTAATGGTTTAATCTTAATTCAAGATATCAAACAAAACATAACTTTAGCCAATCTTAAAGAAATAGCGAATAATTCATTCATCAATGCCAATGATGAAATTAACATAGCGAATGGATATAAAGAATCGATCAATATTAAATCCTATTCAATTGAACAATTAACCAAAAGTTTAAGCGGTGGTAACCAACAAAAAGTATCCGTCAGTAAGTGGTTATTTACCCATCCTAAGATCCTCATCTTAGATGAACCAACTCGGGGAATTGATGTTGGAGCCAAGTTTGAAATCTATACCATCATCAATACTTTGGTACAACAAGGTATGAGCATCATTATGATCTCATCCGAATTACCTGAAGTTATGGGTATGAGTGATCGCATCTATGTCGTAAATGATGGAAGGATTGTTGGCGAAGTAGATAGTGCCACAACCAGTGCAGAGCAGATTATGGAATTAGCTACCAATTGACAAGGGGATAAAAATGAGCAACTATTTCAAGGATTTAAAGATTGTATTAAAAGAGAATGTCAGACAATATGGGATGTTTATAGCACTTGCGGCTATTATGCTTATCTTTGCGATATTATCTAATGGCTTATTCATAACCCCAAGAAACATATCCAATCTACTCAATCAAACGGGGTATATTGCGGTATTAGCGGTTGGGATGACCTTGGTTATTGTCATCAATAAAATTGACTTGAGTGTTGGTTATGTGGCTGGCTTTGTCGGTGCGGCTGCTGCCATCTTAATGACCCAATATAATGTACCAGTCCTTTTGGTAATCGTCTTGGTACTATTGTTGGGAATTGCCATTGGATTATGGAATGGGTTCTTGGTAGCCTTCTTGGGTCTACCAGCCTTCGTAGCTACCTTAGCGGGTATGCTTATATTTAGAGGTGCGCTCTTATTGGTGACCCAAGCTTCAGGAACCATCATTATTCCAAGTGACTTCTTCAATGCCATCTCAAATGGATATATTCCAGATATTATGAAAATCCAAGGGTTCCATGTCTTATCATTTATGATAGGTCTAGTTGGAGTTATCTTCTTCATCTATTCAGATATTAAGACACGTAGAAACAAACAGAAATATAACTTTAAAGTATTGAGCATGGGTGTTTTTATCACTAAGTTATTATTCATCACGCTCATTATTTTAACCATAACCTTAGTATTAGCGACTTATCAGGGTATTTCATGGACGGTTGTCATCATGATTCTAACGGTGGCTATTTATCATATCATCACCAACAAAACGGTCATTGGTCGTCATATTTATGCGGTCGGTGGTAATGCTGAAGCTGCTGAATTAAGTGGTATTAATGTTAAAAGAATTACGATGTTGGTGTTTGCTTCAATGGGTTTATTATCAGCCCTAGCTGGAATTCTATTTGCTTCAAGACTACAGTCCGCAACAGTTACAGCGGGTGTTGCCTTTGAATTAGATGCGATTGCAGCGGCTTATGTTGGGGGAACAAGTTCCAGTGGTGGTATCGGTAAAGTAACTGGATCATTGATTGGTGCCATTGTTATGGCTTCCTTATCGAGTGGAATGAGTTTAATAGGTTTAGGTATTTCTTATCAATACATCGTTCGTGGATTTGTCTTAATCACAGCCGTTGTCTTCGATATTCGTACCAGAAGTAAACGATAATAAACAATCATCTTTATAAGGGATTAACCATTTCAAATAGGTTGAAAGGTAATATAACCCAATGCTTAATGTTGCTGTTCTTGGGTCTGGAAACATCAGTGATCTATTCATCCAAGCTGTAAGTCATGTCAATGGAATTGAAGTTACAGCTGTCTATAATCGTAATCTAACCAAAGCTTTAGAGTATGCCCAAAGCCATCATATTAAGATGGCTTTTAGTGACTATGATGAAATATTGAGACAAGATGATATTGATCTCATCTATATTGGATTACCCAACAGTTTACATTTCGAGTATGCTAAGAAAGCAATTGAATCAAGTAAGATGGTGATCATTGAAAAACCTTTGCTTTCTAATATGACAGAATTCAACCAACTATATGAACTATCCATTCAAAAAGATACTAAGTTCTTTGAGATGTCACGGGTATTACAATTACCCAATTATAAGATCATCCAAGCACATATCGCTGATATTGGACCTATTCGAATGCTTACCATCAATTTTAGCCAATACTCACGCAGATATAAAGATTACCTCGATGGGAAAGACCCCCATGTCTTCTCCACTGAATACTCTGGTGGGGCATTGATGGATTTAGGGGTGTATGGAATTCATTTTACCCTTGGGTTATTTGGTAGTCCAAAAGAGTGTATTTATGTGGCTCAACTATTACCCAATGGGATTGATATTGGTGGCACTTTAATTCTTAAATACGATGGCTTCCAAGCCAATCTAGTTCAAAGTAAGAACTCTAAATGTGATAACCGAATCAGTATCCAAGGTGAATTAGGAACGCTATATGGTTATCCAACAGCTTCTAACTTAGATAGGGTTGTAATTGATATAAAAGAAAAGATTGATCTATCTGTGACTAATAAGTATGAAAGTATGGTCTATACTCTAAGTGATATTGTTCATATCATTGAGACAGATGATATCTTAAGTTATGTCGCTCGCTTAAATCATTCAAAAGCAGTTCTAGAAGTCTTAGATAAGGCACGCAAGAGTGCCGGTATCATCTTTACAGGTGATATTCCTAAGTAGTAAATAAAGTCGAAAGACTTTTTTATTAGAGTAACAAACTTGATCGTTTAATCTTGTTGTTTAAGGCTCATTTAGTATAATGTTAACTATAGATTGTATAAATCTAGAGATGAGGTAATGATGGCTACAAAGAAAATCTTTTGGGAAGACCCGTATTTAACTCAACTCGATGCGAAAGTAAGCAGTATCAATGAGAATATCGTTACTCTTAATCAAACCATTCTCTATGCTTTCTCTGGAGGACAAGAATCTGATCAAGGCACAATAGAAGAATACACAGTTCTAGAAGCCAATAAAGTTGGTAAAGAGATCTACTATACTTTAAATGATAATCATACATTAAAGGAAAACCAATCCGTTAAAGTTGTGCTGGATTGGGAAAGAAGATATCGTTTAATGAGACTGCATTTTGCGGCTGAGTTGATATTAGAATTGGTCTATCAGAATTATGATCATCCTGAAAAAATAGGGGCTCATATCAGTGCAGAGAAAGCTAGAGTAGATTTCTATTGGGACGGTAATATCTCAAGCATATTCCCTAATCTAATGAGTAAACTAAATGAAATCATAGCAGCCGATTATCCTATCCTAAGTGAATTTGAAGAGTATGAGAATGAAAGACGTACCTGGGAAATAGTGGGTTTCGCAAAAGTATCTTGCGGGGGAACCCATCTAAAATCTACATCTGAAGTAGGGAGTATTCTACTTAAAAGAGTTAATATCGGTGGTGGTAAAGAAAAAATTGAGATTACCCTACAATAATAAAGTTTCTTTATATTAATAATGAACTAAAAACCACTCAAGACTGATGACAGTTGATGAGTGGTTTTATTAATCCAATACAGTTTATTTACTAAGCAGCTGGAGGTTCAGGTGTTTCTACCTTAGGGGCTTCAGTGGGTGCTGGTGCTTTAATCTTAGGTTTCTTTTTCTTCAATACTACAAAGAGAATGATTCCTCCAATTAATACAACTGCAGTTACTGCTCCACCAATATAATAGATTAAGTAAGAAGTCTTTTGTTTTTCCAACTCAATATTTAAGTTAACTGAATTATTACTCATCGTTAGACTTTGCTTAACTACTTCAAAACTATAGGTCTTCGTCTTATCATAAGCCACTGTATCGACAGTCTTAATCGCATAGCCTGGGAAATTAAGGGTGAAATCAATCGGATTGTTTAGAACATCCGTATAACTAGGAGATACAGGCCCAGTCGTTTCTTGCCACTTACGGACATCTGTGCCTTCGACTGCTTCAAGTGTTAATAAATCATTGATTCCCGGAATCAGTGCATTGGTTAAGCCAGTAATATCAGCCGCTACTTTTGAACTAAAGGTTATGGTATAGTTCAAATCACCACCCGCTGTAGGAGCTTCAAAATCGGTACTAACAAATGGGACAGAGCTTGGGAACGCTAGAATCTTCTGTTGAAACATAGTCGATATTTTGCCACCATCAACAATAGCTTGCGCAATTGTCTGTTCTGGATCAACCGCGAAGACAATCTTGCGTGTAATAAGCAAGTCTGAATCTACAGTGGTTTCGATGGATAAATTCTCTAAGAAAAGGTATCTGGTAGTAGTAAATCCTTTTCCAGATAATGCGGTTACATTGCCTTGGAAGTGTAAGACAAAGCCATCTCCTACGGTATTAACATTTAAGTCTAAAGAACCATAGATTCCATTATCTTCTATCGCTTTGATAGCCCACTGAATAAAATCGGTTTCTTCAACAGCTAAACCTGAGAAAGTAACAACATTTAAAAATGGATCAGGTCCATCAACCATTTTAACCGTCAAACTATGACCAGTCATCTTCTCAGCTTTCTTTTCATAATCAGCTAAGTCGGTAAAAGTGAATTCAAAACTAATATAAAGAACATCTGATTTAATCTCTGTCGATATATTTAAATCTGAAATCGGTTTAGCAGCTTCTACAATCGGTATAATCTCATCACGAACGGATTCAAGTGTTTTAGTTTCATCAAGAAGATCAGCCTTTTTAATACTGATAAGCACATCTTGTCTTCCAGATCCACTAAAATCATCAATATAAAGATTAGCCGTAACATGATGGGTGCAAGAGGTAGCCAGCACCAAGAATAAAAACACTGAAAGCAACTTTTTAAACATGAGCGATTTCTCTCTTTCTTTATTAAAATAATAGCACTCTTGATATTGCTTAACAATTGATTCTAATCACAAACCAATTAAAAAACTTTAGAAAATAAATCAGATTCATGGTATTTAAACTCTATATACTGAAACTTGAATGCTAAATCCATTATATTAATCTTTATAAATTTCAAAATAATATTTCAGATAAACCATTATCAGCATTCATCCACAGTGTAATTATAAATAAAACAGATGATATTAGGAATCTTGATAAACTAATCTAATGTTTCCATTACCCAGACTGGAATGACTCCACCAACCTTTGAGTGCAAGAAGCCATGATAGATTGGATCCGCATTCCCATCATTATTGGAAATAATCACATCAATCGTGAATGTATTTTTTACACTGCCACTCCGATTATCATTATCAATCTGAATCGAAACAACAGTTTGTCCTAAAGTCGCATAATATGCGATCAATGGTTCAATAACGTTGGTTTGTAAAGCAGTCAAGTCGGCTTCAGTGTAATATAATTTAGCCATAATATAAACTTGAGGTAATACAAGTCCATCTGGGAATGGATTTACTTCACATACTTTACATACTTCACAGACTTTACACTCTTCACAGATTGGACATTCTTCGGCTGCTGGTGTACAAGCAGTCATCATAGCTAAGAGTAAACCTATCGTTAAGCTACTAAATAAGGCTTTTAAACTACGCTTTTTCATTTATGATTACTCCTTCTCTTTGGTGTCATTATATCATCCACCCTATTAATCTTCAATTTACTTCTAATCCTAATTAGTACCGAATCTTATGTGTAGATGTCAGTATTATCAATATATTAGGTTAAATGTTCATTTTATAGCCAATCATCGTACCTTTTAAGTAAACGATATTGACTTATATTGTATAAAGGCCTATAAATAATGTAGGAGGATTTATGGGAAAAATCAAACATATAGTTATTTTAGCATTTACATTCATTTTTATTATCGGTCAATCCGTTGCATTTACACCAATCGCAGTTCATGCAACCAGCGGTGTTGGTGCTCACTCAGCTACCAATGCTGATGGAGACGTTTTCTTAGGAGGTAATTATATTGAAGTTGGCGTTTCTGAACTTGGTTCATTTGGTACATCAGGTAATGCACCAACTGGTTTCCATACAACAGATCAATTAGGTTTAATTGTTGATGGAGATGGTTGGGAAGCTGGTAATGATCCAACTACTGGAGATTTCTTTTTACCAGGTACACCTGAAGAACGGTTTATTCTAGCCTATAAATTGTTAGGTGATCCAATTAATAATAACGCAGGTGCTAGAGTAGATGCAGATTGGGAAAATCCCCAAGTTGCATTATCAACAGAAGATGATTCAGATCTTACCAATGGGATATTAAGAGCCATTACAACAGGTACCACCGCTGAAGGGGTATCGTTTACTCAAGTAATCGAATTCGGAGTCAATGATCTGTATTATACAACCATCGTTACAATCGAAAACAATGGGGCTAATGATCTAACTGATTTTAGATATGTTCGCTCATTTGATCCAGATATGGATGAGGATTTAAATAACACGTATTCTACTTTTGCTAAAGTCATCGTGAATCCTAAAGCAGATACTGAAACGCCACTCGCAATTACTATTGCGAAAGGTGCAGTAACTTTAGATTCATTCTACTTCCTAGCTTCTGACAACAGAGCTAGAGCGACTGCTTATGTGGCATTTGATCCAGATGATGCTTATATGGATGGACTGTGGGTTGAGGATGATCCAGCACCCGAAATATACGATGAAAATAATACTTTGCTATCATTAACTGACATTGCAGGAGTAGATCCTGAAACTGATGAAGGGATTGAAATTAATGGTTACATTCTAGAGGATAATGGAATCGCTATTACCTTTAGTTTAGGTGATTTGAATGTTGGCGAAGGTACAAGTTTCTTCTTTGTTTCAAGTTTAGATCCTAATGTAAGTAATTCATTGGATACAGTTCTCGCTAAGACATCAGAGAAATTTACAGTTAATTTCTACAATTGGGATGATTCTCTATTAAAGACTCAAGAAGTTGCCTATGGTAAAGCTGCAATCCCTCCAACTACCCCAACAAAAGCAGGATTCAAATTCTTTGGTTGGAGTGATAAATTTAATTTTGTTACTGGTGATCTAGATGTCACAGCAGGTTTCTTAAAGAGTACGGTTACAGTTGAAGGATCGGGAGTAACAGTCGATATCTCTAATTTAGAAGCCTTAGGTTTACAATCACTCATTGATGGGGAAACCACCGTTGAGATAGAATTGACAGTGGATGTCATTGAATCAAGTTCAGTGACTGAAGAAGAAAAGGGTTTATTTATAGGCTTCTTATCCGATGAATCATATGATGCCGGTACTAAATTGTACTATATGAATGTTGAACTCTTCAAAATCGTTGATGAATCAACAACTGCCATCACAAGTACAACAGGTTTAGTTAAGATTTCAATCGTCTTACCTGAAGCGCTTAGAACGGGAACAAAGTTTAAGATGTTGCGTCTACATGATGGTGAGGTTGAAGAAATCGCAACCAGCTATAATGAAGAAACATTTGTCTTAACCTTCTATACCAACCGCTTCTCAGTCTATAGTATTTCTTATGTTGAAGGCTTACCAAATACTGGTAATGTCGCCAACTATAACTTCTTGATTCTAAGTATGGGACTTGCCTTGGTTCTAATCAGTCGTAGACGTAAGTTTGATTATCAAGCATAATCCAAAAATAGTTTAATAAGAAGAGCCCATCAATGATGGGCTCTTTATTTATGAAAATATGCTTAAGTAATCACAGATGATTTCGAATCAAGCCTATTCAACGGTTACTGATTTAGCTAGATTACGGGGTTTATCAACATCTAAACCTTTTAAGACTGAACAATAATACGCAAATAGTTGAAGGGGTACAATTGAAACCAAAGGCATCAAGTCTTCATGGGTATTCGGTATCACCACTATATGATCAGCTACATCATTGGTAAACATCGCATTTTCGCGACAGAACAATAATACATCCGCACCTCTAGCCTTAACTTCTTTAATATTGGATATCATCTTCTCATAGAGGGCTTCAATAGTCGCTAAGGCAATCACAGGCATACCATTGGTAATCAGTGAGATGGTCCCATGCTTCATTTCTCCCGCTGGATAAGCTTCACTATGAATATAGGATATTTCTTTTAGCTTTAAAGAGGCTTCTAAAGCTAGGGCATAATCCAAACCTCTGCCTAAAAAGAATAGATTCTTAGCACTTTGGTAAAGTGCTGCATATTGTTGAATCAATTCATTCTGTTCAAGGATTTTACTGACTAAGGATGGGATTTCTTTTAGAGCACCTATAAATCCTTCTAATTCAGAATCTGTTATCAATCCTTTTAGATGAGCAATCTTATTGGCAAGTAAACTTAAGACAGCCACTTGGACAAAATACGCTTTCGTACTGGCAACCGCTATTTCTAGACCAGCCCAAGTGAATAAGACATAGTCTGCTTCACGAGCAATACTTGAACCTACCACATTGACAATGGCCAAGACTTTGATGCCTTTTCTTTTAGCTAAGCGCAAGGCAGCTAAAGAATCCGCTGTCTCACCTGATTGAGAAATGATAATAACCAAGTCCTTTGGATTTAAGAAGGGATCGCGATAGCGAAACTCACTCGCCACATCCACTTCACAGGGAATCTTAGCTCTTTTCTCTAGTAAGCCTTTCCCAATCAATGCCGCATGCATGGCTGTACCACAACCAATTAAATGAATCTTTGTCAACTGTTTTAGATAGGCATCACTGACACCTTCGGCTTTAAATGAAATCCGATTGTTTTGAATTCTTGGATTAATCGATTGAAGTAAGACGCTTGGTTGATCATAAATCTCTTTAAGCATAAAATGTGGGAATCCAGCTTTTTCAGCTTTTTGACGATCCCAAGAGGCTGTTTGCTTAACTTTTTTGATCTCTTCAAAGTCTGTATCATACACATGAACTTCATCTTGGCTAATCATAGCGATTTCGCCTTCTTCAAGTAAATAGTAGTCTTTGGTATAATCTAAAATGGCACTGATATCACTGGCGATAAAATTCTCATGTTGTCCCAAGCCAATGATTAGGGGACTGTCTTTACGAATCGCATACAATTCATTGGGATGACCCGCAAAAATCATGGCTACCGCATAAGACCCTTGTATCTTCTCAAGGACTTTCTTGATGGCGCTTAACGGATTGCCTTTTTGAACATAATAGTAATCCAATAACTTAGCCAATACTTCAGTATCAGTTTCACTTTCAAAATGATATCCCTTACGAATCATTCGCTCTTTAATTGGGATATAGTTCTCAATGATACCATTATGAACTAGGGATACTCGATCACTGCCATGAGGATGTGAGTTGATATCGGATGGTTCACCGTGGGTTGCCCAACGGGTATGTCCAATCCCGCAATGACTATCCAAAGGGGATGTTTCAAGTAACTTCAATTCAAGGGCGAGTATTCGACCTTTGGTTTTTATCGTTCTAATCTGATTATTCTCAAATACGGATAAGCCCACTGAATCATAACCACGGTACTCTAATTGTTTTAGTCCCGCGAGTAAAACATCAGACGCTTGCTTATCGCTTATGACGCCTACGATTCCACACATAAATATATTATCCTTTCACAGTTGATGAAGTTTCTGTGTCTTTGTCCTTCATCTAACGACTACTGTAGCCGAAGAGGCATCCGCCGAGTTTTTCGATACTCCTCTTTCCTCGTCACTTAATAAGCCGGGCGCTTTAATTATCTACTTGATTTCTCCTTTCTGTTTATAGTGTATCATAATTCATTTTAGTGCGCAAATCACGGCTTTATATTGTATAATAATTAGGCATCGGGACGTAGCACAGCTTGGTAGTGCACTACCTTGGGGTGGTAGGGGTCGCGCGTTCAAATCGCGTCGTTCCGACCAATGCGGCTGTAGCTCAGTGGATAGAGCGAGCGCCTCCTAAGCGCTAGGTCACAGGTTCAACTCCTGCCAGTCGCGCCAAATAACCTCATGATTAGTTTGGAATCGAATTATATGTGCACCTGTGGCGGAACTGGCAGACGCGCACGTTTGAGGGGCGTGTGGTATTACCGTACGGGTTCAAGTCCCGTCAGGTGCACCAATCGAAGTCATTAAAAAACCACCTAATAATCATAGGTGGTTTTGTTTATTATGGAATAATTAATGCTTTATTAAACGAACTAAATCATCTTTAAAAAATAGAGCCAGGAATACAACAATATAAGCTATAGCGAATCCATTCGAGATTAATGTACTGGTACTTGGCCAGAAGACTAAAATACCTTCTTGAAGTAAAGAAGCTCCAATTAAGACTAAGAGTAATCCTAGAACTTTAAAGATCCATTTTATATTGAGTTTAAGTGTCTCTGTGAATAATAACCTACCTAAGACAACAGCTAAAGTTATTCCAGCGATGGTTGGCAGAGCCAAACTAGCTGCATTCGTAGTGATCTTAGTCAAAGTAAGGATTAACAATTCAAATCCTTCTCTAAATACCGCAAAGAAGGCAAGTAAGGCAATCCCGAATCCACTGGTGGTTTGATCAATCTTAGCGATCATCGAATCTTTATGATTAACTGGATGAATCGACATCCAGCCAACAAAGTAGGCAATCAATATCGCTGCCGATAAGAGCATCACACCTTCAAGTAGCATCTCTTTTTCTGGATTCAGATCTCTTGAACCAAGCACAATCACTAAAGCACCCACAATACTAGCGAATAAACCAGCAACGGCTCCAAAGGTAACAAAATTCTTCAACTTCTGTTTATTAGACTTATCTAATTGAGTAAAAATAACCCCTAAAATTAATACAGCTTCAAAGCTTTCTCTAAATGCCAGTAATAAACTATCAATCATATTTTAACCCTCTTGGTTTTCTAGTTAGTATATCCTTTAGCATCATATAATAGTTTTGACTTGATGTACAGAAATATACTTTAGACATTAAATATCTGGTTGAATTAAACCTTCACTTGCTTGTAGGTCATAATTGATAAGCATATAATATAGGTGGATATAGGATCTCAGGAGGTTATATGAGCATCATCGAAACCAAGCAGTTAACCAAGTATTATGGAAAATCCAGAGGCATCATTGAAGTTGATTTAGCGATTGAAGAAGGGGAGATTTTTGGTTTTATTGGACCCAATGGAGCCGGTAAATCAACCACGATTCGTTTACTCTTATCTTTAATCAAACCCACATCAGGTAAAGCATCCATCTTTGGTTTAGATTGTGAACACAACTATCAGAAGATTCATGAAGAGATCGGTTATCTTCCTTCAGAAGTTTTCTATTACGACAATATGAAGGTGAAGGATTTATTAGCTTATTCAGCTTCGTTCTATAAGAAGGATTGTAAGAAAAGAATTGTTGATTTGGCTAAACGACTTGATTTAGATCTTAATAAGAAGATCGATGATTTATCCTATGGTAATAAAAAGAAAGTAGGCATTATCCAAGGTTTACTTCATTCCCCAAAAATCATCATTTTAGATGAACCCACGGGAGGACTGGATCCATTAATGCAACAGACTTTTTTCGATATCATCCAAGAAGAGAATAAACGAGGAGCCACAGTTTTATTCTCATCCCATATCCTTAGTGAAGTTCAACGCTTATGTCATCGGATCGCCATCATCAAAGAAGGTAGAATCATTCGGATCGATACGATTGCTTCCTTAAAAGAGAATACCTATCTTAAAGTAGAATTGGATACATCCAAGCCATTACCATCTAACTTTAAAAATGAACATATGGATAACTTTCAAGAGAAGGATGGACAGATATCTTTCCTTTACCGGGGTAATGTCAACGAACTCTTAAAACAACTCAGTGACTTATCACTCAACAGACTCAGTTTAACTGAACCTGATTTGGAAGAAATCTTCCTTCATTATTATGAGAAGGAGTAAGCTATGAATGTCTTCTGGTTTGAATTAAAAAGTAATCTAAAAAGCACCCTAATCTGGATCAGTGTTTTATGTGGGGTGGCTTATTTCTTTATGATGATTTTCCCCGCTTATTTAGAAAACTCAGCGGGTATCCTTGAAGTCTTTAAACATTATCCGCCAGAATTACTTAAAGCTTTAGGTATGGATGTTGATCAGTTCTTCTCTGCTCTAGGTTTCTATTCATTTGTCTTGGTCTATATTGAATTGATTGCGGCCATGCAGGCGATGATGTTGGGACTAGGATCGAGTGGTCGTGAAATTAGAACGAGAACTTCTGATTTTCTAATCACCAAACCCATCAAACGTTGGCAGATATTATTGGCTAAACTATCGGTTGTATGCTTAATCTTATTGGTAACCAATCTATTACTCACATTGACTTCAGTCATCGCTCTAAATCAAATCGCCCCAGAACCATTTTCACTAACGGCTCTACTATTGGTTGACTTGAGTACCTTACTATTACAGTTGGTCTTTGCGTCACTGGGTATTCTATTGGGCGTTGTCTTTCGTAAATTGCGCTCAGTTGCGCCAGTTTCTCTTGGGATAGTATTTGGCTTCTTCGTAGTTAATATGCTTAAGGCCATCTTCAATGATGCCTGGATTCAGTATATATCCCCATTTCAATTCTTTGAAAAGTACAGTATTATTGCGAATGAGTCCTTTGATTCAGTGATGTTGCTTTGGGGTTTAGCTTTGATTATTGGTTTTAGTTTATTGAGTTTTGTGATTTATACTAAAAAAGACATCCATACGGTGTAGGAGGAGTCACATGAACCTGTTTATGCATGAAATAAAAATGTATTGGAAGTCTCTCTTGTTTTGGTCGATTGGTATCGTTGCCATGATTGGTGGCGGTATGGGTAAGTTTACAGCCCTTTATGGAACCAATGATCCAACCATCACGGATGTATTAGATAAGCTACCCAAAGCCTTCTTAGCGATGTTTGGGATGGCCAATCTTAAAGTTACCACCCTCAGTGGATTCTATGGGATGTTGCACTTTTACTTAATGATCATGGGAGCGATTTATGCCATCATCTTAGGGGCTGGGATTCTAGCTAAAGAAGAGCGTGATAAGACAGCCGAATTTTTAATGGTTAAACCAGTCACCCGTTCTTGGGTTTTGGTTCAAAAACTAATGGCTGGAATAGTCTATATTTTATTATTTGTCTTGATTGATTATGGTGTCTCGGTAGCGTTTATTGCTAAGATTGCCCCCACTGAAAACATCAATCTAGAGTTGTTTCTAATGATGGGATCCATGACCTTAGTTATGTTGGCCTTCTATTGTATCTCCTTTGGTTTATCTGGTGCTCTGAAAGACAATCGTAAATCATCGATGATTATGATATCAATCATGGGAGCCATGTATATTGGTTCAGTTATGGCTGATATGATTGAGAATACCGATTGGATTAGACCACTCAACTTATTTAAATACTACCCAACCAATTTATTGGTTAAGAATCTAAGCTTAGAACCAGTCTATATTGGTTTGAATCTATTATGGATTGGAGTGGGATTGGCACTGGCCTTTGTGCGCTTCCCTAGACGAGACTTACACTTATAAAAGAAAAGACGGTTCAACCGTCTTTTTTTATGTCGATATTATTTAGTTTGAGCGTTAATCTTTATGATCTCTAAGATAGTCTCTACGGCTTTATGCATGACGTTGACTGAGACAAACTCATAGCGACCATGATAGTTCTCTCCACCCGTAAATAGGTTGGGTGTAGGAATCCCCATAAAGGAAATCTTAGAACCATCTGTACCACCTCTAATGGGTTTAACACTGCTGGGTATCTTAAGTTGATCCATCGCCTTAAGGGCTAATTCAACTGGACGCATATCTTTCTCAATGACTTCTTTCATATTATAGTATTGATCACTCAAACTGACTGATACTCGCTCAGCTTGATACTTCTGATTCATCTGAGTAGCGATATCAAGTAGGGTTTGTTTGCGAGCTAGAAATTTGGCTGTATCGTGATCACGAACGATGTAGTTCATGGTGCCTTCTTCAATACTGGTTTCTAAATCAAGTAGTAGATAGAAACCTTCATAATGCTCAGTTCTTTCTGGTACCTCATCTTTAGGTAAAGCCTGATCAAATTCAAAGGCTAATTTAGCCGCATTGATGAGTTTATCTTTGGCTCCACCTGGATGAACCGATACACCCTTTAATGTAACCACAGCCTTGGCAGCATTAAAGCTTTCATATTCCAATTCTCCATAACCTCCCCCATCCATCGTATAAGCAAAGTCTGCTCTAAAGCCTGGGGCATCAAACTTATCTGCACCTCGTCCAATCTCTTCATCCGGTCCAAAAGCTAAGCGTATTTCTCCATGAGGAAGTTCTGGATGATTTATTAGATATAAACCCGCTTCAATAATCTCCACCACTCCAGCCTTATCATCAGCGCCTAATAGAGTTGTCCCATCGGTGGTGACTAAAGTCTGTCCGATATAGTCATTTAGTTTAGGAAACATAGAAACTTCCATCTTAATATTCAAGGCTTGATTTAAGACAATATCCTGACCATCATAGTGTTCGATGATTTGAGGATTGATGTTGATAGAGTTATAATCAGCCAAATCATAATGGGCAATCCAGCCAATGGTGGGTACTTTATACGTTAGATTACTCTTAATGGTGGCGGTCACAAAACCTGTATTTGAATGATACTCAGTTTCTGCAAAACCTAAGTCTTTTAACTCTTGAGTTAGACTTTTCGCAAACTCAACTTGACTCTGAGTAGAAGGTGTAGTGCTACTGAATTCATCTGATCGAGTATCGATCTTAGCATATCTAATAAAACGTTCTAACATGGTTTCCATAAGTGACCTCTTTTTTAATATTATACACTTTCAGGCACTTGGATTGTATATTACGCCTGGATTGATTAGAGTATGTCTATGAAACTATATGACATTATGATTGAAGATATCCAACATGAAGCGATATCCATGCAGAAGTATGAAGGTAAAGTATTGTTGATTGTGAATACCGCTAGTAAATGTGGTTTAACCCCCCAATACGAGGGTTTAGAGAAACTCTATGCTCAGTATAAGGATAAAGGTTTTGAAGTTCTAGCGTTCCCATGCAATCAGTTTATGAATCAAGCGCCAGGCAGTGCTGAAGAAGAAGCTGCTTTTTGTCAATTGAATTATCAAACCAATTTTCAAACATTTAATAAGCTCGATGTGAATGGAAAAAATACTCATCCACTTTATAAGTATCTTAAAGATAATGCGGGAATTGAACATTCCAACAGTGCATTATTAAATTGGAAGAATAAGTTGGCTGCCAAAGGTATCCTATTTAAAGACAAAGAAATTTCATGGAACTTCACTAAGTTTCTAATAGATCGCAAGGGAAACATTGTTGGTCGATATGCGCCAACATTAACCCCAGCTGAATTAGATACCATGATTAATCAAACCATTCAAGAAGCATAACGCTTCTTTTATTTAGGAAAAGTTAAAGTAAAACAAGACCCTTGATGGAGTTGACTTTCAGCACTGATGGTCCCTTGATGAGCCAAGACATAAGACTTTGTGATAGCTAAACCCAAACCAGTTCCACCCGTATCACGTGAGCGTGATCCATCAACTCGATAGAAACGTTCAAAGATGAAAGGTAGATCTGCTTGATCAATCCCAATCCCATTGTCTAAAACTTTGATAACCAAAGACTTCTTATCCACTTCAGCTTTGATTTGTATGAGACCTTGATCAGTATACTTATTCGCATTGCTTAATAGGTTTAAGATAATCTGGTTAAACTTATCTAAATCCAGTTGCCAAACCAAGTTCTCTTCAATCTCAAGTTCAATTGTATTGCCTTTATTTAGAATGGCTTGTTTCTGACTTTCAATGCATCGCTTGATTTGTTTCTTAAGATTGACTGATTGAAGCGTAATCAATATCTGATTGGCGGATAATTTAGATAAGGTTAATAGATCTTGGATGATTAAATCCATCCGATGACTTTCAACATAGATCTGGGTTAAGAAATCTTTAAGTGTTTCATCATCCTTAAAATCTGGTCGATTCAAGATTTCAGCCATACCCATGATGGCACTTAAAGGGGTCTTCAATTCATGAGATGCATCTTGAATGAAACGCTTCTGATAGCGCTCCTTATCGATGATGTGAGTGACATCTAAACACATCAGTAAACATCCATTAAAGCGTTCTTCTTCAAAGACTGGAATACTTAAGACCTGATAATCAATCCCATTAAAGAAGATATTGCGATTTACACCTTCTTCAATTAAGAAGGTTTGCTTAAGAATTTGTTTGATTTCACTATATAGTAGTAACTTAGAGTCTTCATTAGGGATGGGATTGGCTAAATAGAAAGGCTTAAAATGATCATTGCTTAGAATGACCTTACCCTTCTTATCAAATAGAGCCAAAGGATAATTGATACTGGATACAATCATATCCAATTGTTGATTCTTGAAACTCGCATCTTTACTTTGTTCCTGAGTGAGTTGCTTAACTTGGCGTTTATAAACCGCTTCTAAATTACTGAAGCGATTGAATTCTTGATAGATTAGAACCAACCAAAAACCACTGAATAGAAGTGCTAAGATAACTCGATAGTCACTCAAATAAAATAAAGCGAAGATGAAACCTAAACATAAAAGACCTAAACCAATGAGCCTTCTCATACCAATTGATATCCAATCCCTCGAGAAGATTTAATCTCAACTTTTGATGTCTTGATTTTTTGTCTGAGATTGAACACATGAATATCAACAATTCTTGTATCACCATCATAATCAAATCCCCAGATTTTATTCAGTAGTTGATCTCGTGATAACACTTTATGATTCTCTTGAATGAATAAGGCTAGTAAGTCAAATTCAAGTTTAGTTAATAGGATTTCATTTTCTAAGATAAAGACACTGCGACTATTGATTTGAACTTTAATATCTTGATAGTTTAAGCTACTGTTATTGATTGGTTGAACTCTAGCCAAGTGAGCTTTGATTCGAACAATCAATTCTCGTGATGAGAAGGGCTTATGCATATAATCATCCACCCCAGCTTCAAAGGCTTCAAGCAGTGAATCTTCACCTGCTTTAGCTGTCAACATTAAGATGATGGCTGGATTATGATTTGACCTAAGTTTCTTTACCAAAGTTAAACCATCCATTAAAGGCATCATCCAATCGACAATGATCACATCATAGTGTTCCTTTAGACAAACCTGATATGCTTCTTCACCATTTTCACAGAGTGTATAGTCATATCCAGCTTGTTTAAGATCATAAGCGACCAAACGTCTAATGTTTAATTCATCATCGACAAACAGTATCTTGTTCATGGTTTTATTATACAAAAAACCAACGGATAATTGGGGAAGAAGTGAATATATTTGCTATAATAATATCTAAGCACCAGTGGCGGAATTGGCATACGCGCACGTCTCAGACGCGTGTGGGAAACCTTGCGGGTTCAAGTCCCGCCTGGTGCACCAGGAGAACAATGAAAAAGCTTACCATGTTAAAGATTGTGAATGGATTGATAGGGACTCTAGTCAGTATATTGGCCATCACGGCTTTCTCGATTAAATTTCTAAATGTCTACAGTGTATTCAATATTAGTTTTACCAGTTTGCATAGCTCTTTGGGTATTGCCTTCTTTGTTTTAATCCTAAGTCATATATTTCTAAACTTTAATTGGATTAAAGCAAATTACTTATCAAAGAAGAAATAAGACGGTTTTATTACTTTAATGGTTTAATATTAAGCAATCCAGATTTATATGAAGATTGCTTTTTATATCACACATCGTATGAAAACATCCTTGCGCATGTGTCCGTAAAGTTGTACTATTAAAACAGAGGTTATTTATGGAACAACAAGCTGGCAAGAATATTATTAAGTTATTAAAAGTCTTGAATATTCTACGCATGTACACCGATGAGAATAAAAGCATCAGTGTCAAAGAGATCATCGACTTGTTAGACCAAGACGGTATCAGCTGTGAACGTAAGAGTGTTTATCAATATATCGAGATCCTACAAGATATGAATTATGATATCTTAACGATAAAATCCAAACAGAATCAATACTGTTTAGTCAGCCGTGAATTTGAGTTGCCTGAACTTAAACTTTTAGCGGATGCCGTTTTAGCATCTAAATTCATTGATGAAAAGAAGGCGAAAGCCTTGGTTGGTAAGTTAGCTAATTTAACTTCTATTGAAGAAGGGAAAAGACTAAGCAGTCAACAAATCATCACAGCACGTCCTAAGACCACTAATTTTCAAGTCTATATCTTTATCAATACGATTCATAATGCGATAGCTGAGAAGAAGATGATTAGTTTTAAGTACAGTGAATACAATGTCCATAAAGAAACCATTCAAAAGAAGAATGGGAAGATCTATAAAACCAGTCCTCTCAATTTAATCTGGAATGATGAGAAGTACTATCTACTAACCTATAATGAGAAATATAATAGTATCGTTCATTATCGCGTAGATAAAATGCAGGAAGTTAAAGAGTTGAATACCAAAGCGATTCCTTTGCCTCCGCATCTGAATATCAATGCGCATGTTCAACAAGTCTTTAATATGTTTGCCGGTACAGAAGAAACCGTTACAATTAAAATTCATCATACATTGATTGGCCAAGTCATCGATAAATTCGGTAATAAGATTAAAATCCTACCTTTTGATGCTGAACACAGTACAATTCAAGAGAAGATCTATGTCAGTCCTACCTTCTTTGCCTGGATCTTTCAATTTGGGACTAGAATGCAAATTCTATCTCCAGCCAATGTGATCAGTGAAATGAGTACGCTCCTTAATGATCATTTGAAACAATACCAACCATGAACCATAACCAACGTAATCGCCAATTAGCCATTAATTATGCGGTCCTAAATAAACTGGTCCGTGATCAGAAAGCCATCAATGCGATGATCACGAAAACCAATATAGATGAACTTCTAAATGTGAAAGACTTCTATTTTAGATATTTTCCTTCGAGTAAGTTTGTTGAATTTTTTCCTCAAGTTCTAAATCTTCTAAATAAAGAAACTGAAGCAGCCTTTGGTAGGCTTAAACCAAGACTTCGCATCATCACTAAATACGATGCCATCTATCCCAATGCACTCTTACAAGATCTACAAGATGATGCCCCGATGTTTATATATGCTTGTGGAGATACAAGCCTATTGGATCGTAAACTCAGTAAATTGAATTTAATCTGCACTTCAACTCAAGATGATATCATGATTCATAAAAGTAGCCATTTGATTGATGGATTTAATCAAACCCCTTATGTGATGGTATTCAGCCAACAAACAGCTCTATCTAGAGTGCTCTATTATCAAATCCTAAAGATGCAACTCTCATCTTTATTAATCATCAATCATGCCTTAACCAAGAGTATCTTTAAGAATTCCTTTTATCCATGCAATCAAGCCGATACCAAACATATGATTCTAAGTGCCATCGCTCCAGGAGAAGAAATCAGTCAGAAACATCAACTCTTGAGCAGTCAGATTGCCTGTAGTTTATCTAAGGTATCGATTCTCTTATCCAATGAACACCAAGATTTAGATTTACCAGTCAGTTTAGTCAGTCTAAAATCCTATCGACCCATCTTATGTCCTTTCTTACTCCATCTCAATCAAGAGCTCATCATAACGGTTGATCAAGCCAACTTGGTTAAACAGATAGACTCGATGATTTAGTCTTTAATTCAATCAAGCATACTCAATATAATGAAGTTGAAACACTCTAAAGTTGTATGAAAAATCCTTGAATTCACAAGGTTTTAAGTTTTTTGTCTTTTTACTGTAAATCTATTGTATTGGTCTTATAAAGTGTCTACACTTACATATGGAAGAAGTATTGAAAGGATATCTATGAAAAAAATATTAATTGTTGGAGGAGTAGCTGGAGGGGCAACTGCGGCTGCTAGATTAAGAAGATTTAGTGAAGAAGACCAAATCATTATGTTGGAAAGAGATGAGTATATTAGCTTTGCGAACTGTGGTTTACCTTACTATATTGGTAAAGTCATTACCGATCGGGAAGACTTGTTTGTTCAAACCATTGAAGATATGACTCAACGCTTTAATATCGATATACGCAACTTTAGCGAAGTGGTTTCAATTGATCGAAACGCTAAAACAGTTTCGATTAAAAAAGTTAAAACCAATGAAACTTATAATGAATCGTATGATGTTTTAATTCTATCACCTGGGGCTAAACCCATCTATCCACCCATTGATGGAATCAAAGACTGTAATAATCTATTTGTCTTAAGAAACATCCCAGATACAGATGACATCTATAACTTCATTGAGACTCATAAACCCAAGACTGCTGTTGTAGTTGGAGGTGGCTTTATTGGGGTTGAAATGGCTGAGAATTTAGCCGAACGTAAGATTCAAGTTACGATTGTAGAGAAGATGCCTCAAGTCTTAGCACCACTAGACTTTGAGATGGCTCAATTGGTTCATCAAGAACTCAATCAGAATGGAGTGAATTTAGTCTTAGGCGATGGCCTAAAGAGTTTTGCCGATCATGGAAAAACCATCAATCTAGACAGTGGTAAATCAATCTCAACTGATTTAATCATATTAGCAATTGGGGTAGTACCTGAAAGTAGTTTAGCTAAAGATGCTGGACTAGCGATAGGACCTAGAGGCCATATCGTAACCAGTTCTAAACTACAAACGATGGATGCCACAACTCAACAAATCGATCATAGTATTTATGCGATAGGCGATGCGATTCAAGTTAAAGATGTGGTTACTAAAACCGATACAGCCATTGCTTTGGCATGGCCAGCCAATCGCCAAGGTAGAATCGTGGCTGATATCATCAATGGTGTCGATACTCAATACAATGGATCACTTGGGACTTCTGTCTTAAAGGTCTTCAGTTTAACGATCGCCGCTACGGGTAATAATCAAAGAACGGCTGAAATGAAGAAGTTACCAGTTCAAGCCATTCATGCCCATCGTAATAACCATGCATCTTATTATCCCAATGCCTTAAACATCGATTTAAAACTCGTTTATAATACCGAAACATTGGATATCATTGGAGCTCAAGCGATAGGTCATGAAGGCACTGAAAAGCGCATAGATGTCATCGCAACCGCTATTAAACTCAAAGCCAAAGTAACTCAACTATCTGATTTAGAATTGGCTTATGCACCGCCATTCAGCAGTGCGAAGGATCCGGTTAATATCTTAGGTTATATTGCTGAAAATGTGATCAACCAAGAATATAAAGTTGCCTATGCCCAAGATGTGGATGCTTTAATCGCCAATAAGGCTTATTTCTTAGATGTTAGAACACCACTAGAATATGGGGTAGGTCATCTAGAAAACGCTGTCAATATTGAAGTGGATGAATTGCGTGCTCGACTTAAAGAAATCAAGGTCAGCAAGGATACCCCAATCTATGTGACTTGTCAGGTTGGTTTAAGAGCGTATGTTGCGATTAAGATTCTAAAAGGCAATGGATTCACCAATCTCTATAATCTATCCGGTGGATTCTCAACCTATAAAGCTTATAAGTATGTCCTCAATACTCATCAAAAAGGAGATGTCTCAAAAATGACCGTTAATGAACACAGTGGAGCAGCCACTATATCAGCCAAAGAAGTCGATGCCAGTGGCATGCAATGTCCAGGTCCTCTACTGGTCACCTATAAATCCGTCAGTACTTTAAATGAAGGTGAAAGTGTTAAGATCATTGCGACCGATCCAGGTTATGCCAATGACGTAGAAAGTTGGTGTATCACCAATGGTCATACATTAGTATCAGTAGAGAAGAAGGGTGCTCGTTATGAAGCCACCATCATCAAAGGTAGAAAAGAGAAGTTTGAACAAGCTTCATCCTTGGCTCATACTCAAGAAAATGCAACCATTGTCTTATTCTCAGGTGAACTAGATAAAGCATTGGCTGCCATGATCATCGCTCAAGGTGCAGCCGCTCAGGGTAAGAAGGTAGCCATCTTCTTTACATTCTGGGGACTCAATGTACTACGTAAATCAGGACATACCAAAGTTAAAAAGAACTTCATAGAGAAGATGTTTGGTTGGATGATGCCTAAGGGTCCTAAACATTTACCTCTATCGAGTATGAATATGCTTGGAATGGGTCCTGAAATGATTAAGATGATTATGAAACAAAAGAACGTTGATTCACTTGATATGATGATCAAGAGTGCTCAAGACTTGGGTGTTAAATTCATTGCTTGTACGATGAGTATGGATCTCATGGGTATCAAAGCCGAAGAGATGATTGATGGTTTAGAGTATTCAGGCGTAGGAACCTATATCTCTCATAATGAGAATGTCGGGACAACCTTATTTATCTAAGTTATAAAGGCCAATCTAATTGGCCTTTTTTAATTAATGATGCATAATTCTAAGCTTTATGCATTTTAGATTTATAATAAAGGTATGAAATACTCACTAGATCATTTAAGCGATACGCAGTTTAAAGTAACTCAGTTTAAGATGACAGAAGAACCCTATACCAATGAATATGACCAAGTCTTTGCAGAAGGGATTTATGTCGATGTGGTTAGTTTAGAAGTCCTCTTTAGTTCTAAAGATAAGTTTGATGCGGGATGTGGATGGCCAAGCTTTACTAAACCCATCGATCCTTCTACGATTGAAACTGAAGTCGATAAGAGTTTATTTAGAGAACGAACTGAAGTTCATTCATCTAAGGCTCACAGTCATCTAGGTCATGTCTTTGATGATGGACCCAATGGGCAATTACGTTATTGTATCAATTCAGCTTCTTTACGTTTTATTCCCAAGGAACAGATGGCTGAACTGGGTTATGGAGCCTATCTCAGTCTTTTTGACTAATCAGACTATAGTTGATAGAATAGACATACAAGGAGATTATATGCCTTATAAACTACGGGATTTTACACAAAGAACCAGGGCTTTGGTTTTACAAAGAGCCATCGACATCATCGCTAATCAAGGTGTATCATGTACCCACCAAGACAGTGATCATGCCTCTTTTCACGTCGTCAATCAAAGAGATGGTTATTATCATGTGGAAGTTAGA
>Ga0247840_10000118_pt1 | contig 155170 bp, 119 predicted proteins | sample LaCruzMarch2015__FD_192404 | JGI IMG/M metagenome (GOLD analysis project Ga0247840, IMG submission 192404) | Freshwater microbial communities from meromictic Lake La Cruz, Castile-La Mancha, Spain - LaCruzMarch2015_17m | ecosystem: Environmental > Aquatic > Freshwater > Lake | place: Spain... | reverse complement strand
ACTATTTTTCATATAAGAGATTCCTTTTAATTGTTTTTGTTTTTTTTGTTATACAAAATTATTAATTATTTGGAGTCTCTTCCCTTTTTATAAAAAAAATATTTCAACTAAGTTTTAATTTATACCATATTTTTTTAGCCAAATAATTTTTTAGATATAATTACCTAATTTTGAATGTAAAAAATATCAAAGGTAAATTCGATGTTAAAAGCTAAAGAAATATTACGCAGGAAATCAAAATATTCAGATCCATTAAGCGCTTCTGTTGACGATATTATTGAAGATATCACAAATAAAATAGAGCACAAAGATGAAGTTGAAGTAATTAATCGCGAAGGCAAAAAAGTTATTGTATTTAATGATCCTTTATTTTCTCGTGAACCGCGAAGTACTGTAAACTATTCAATGTTTCGCGGTAAATGGGAATTTGAACCGCTTGAAGATATTGATGAAAATGATTCGGATAAATGTGCGATACAATTTACTCCGATTAATGATTCTGCTGAGGTGATAATTGCTTTTAAATCTATTAAAGATAGAGTTGAGTTTATGAACTCTATTTACACAAGCGATGAAATGAAGCAAGTTGGAACAGGAATGAGCCTTGAAAAACTTGCAAATTCAAAAGTGCTTAAAACAACCGGCGGCATTCTGGGTTTGGCTACTGCGGGTTACGGTTTGTATAAGTTATTTGTAAAAAAAGACGAAGAAAGCCGATAGATTTTTATCTTAATTTAACGGCTAAATCAAATACATCATCGGCATGCGTATCAACATCAACATCGCGAATTATATTTGTAATGTTTCCAGTTTTATCAATAATAAATGTTATGCGCGAATCCAGACCAATATTGTTTAGAACTCCAAAAATTTTACTTACTTCTTTGTCTTCATCAGATAGCAGCGGAAAGTTTAGGCTGTTTTCATCAATAAAATCTTTTATAGATTCTTTTGAATCAACGCTAATCCCAAGCACAATAATGTTATTATCCTTAAACTTGTCTTGCTTATCACGAATACCGCAAGCCTGCTTTGTGCAGCCAGGTGTGCTGGCTTTGGGGTAGAAGTAAATTACAACCGGATTGGAATTTCTGAAAGATGATAATGTGTATTTGTTTCCAAAAGCATCAGATAAAGTAAAATCCGGTGCAGCTTTTCCGATAATAATATTTTCAGCATTGCCACCGCAATTGCACATGAGTATAACAGGTAATAGAAAAATTAAAGTTTTTAATAAAATATTACGTTTCATTTTTTGCCTCGCTAAATATTGTTCTGTTAAAAATAAATTCAACATTTTTTAACATACTTTTACTTTCAAAAATTTCGTTCAATTCATTTAAGGAAAGAAATTTTTGAACTTCACCGGATCTAATCAGTTCATCTTTAAGATTTAAAGTTTCATCAGCCCAAACTTTCATAGCAGAATCCTGTACAACCTTGTAAGCATCTTCCCTTGACAAACCCTTTGAAACAAGTTTTAATAAAAGAGTTTGTGAATAAATTAAACCTCTTGTAAGATTTAGATTTTTAATCATATTGCCCGGATAGATAACTAATTTAGAAATCAGTTTAACCGCAAGATCGAGCATATAGTCAAGGGCTATACAACTATCGGGAATAATAATTCTTTCAACTGAAGAATGAGAAATATCTCTTTCGTGCCAGAGTGCAACGTTTTCTAAAGCTGCAATAGAATTGCTTCTTAAAATTCTAGACAAACCAGCTATACGTTCACTAATAATGGGGTTTCGTTTGTGCGGCATTGCAGAAGATCCTTTTTGTCCTTTAGAAAAATATTCTTCTGCTTCAAGAACTTCCGTTCTTTGCAAATGCCTGATCTCAATTGATATCTTCTCCAATGTTGCACCGATAATTGCAATTGTGGAAAGAAACTCTGCATGCCTATCACGTTGAATCACTTGAGTAGAAACAGGCGCTGGTTTTAGATTCATTTTTTCACAAACATATTCTTCAACTTTTGGAGAAAGATGTTCAAACGTTCCAATAGCACCGGATATTTGCCCAAAACTTATTGTCTCAATTGCATTTTCAAGTCTTTTGATATTCCGCTTTGTTTCTTCAAACCACAAAGCAAATTTTAATCCCATTGTTGTTGGCTCAGCGTGAATACCGTGAGACCTTCCAACACAAACAGTATTTTTATGTTCAATAGCGCGAAGTCTTAGCGCATCTTTTAATGCGTAAAGTTTTTTTAGAAGTATCTCACCTGCGGATTTCATTTGATATGATAATGTTGTGTCAAGAATATCTGAAGAAGTCATACCATAATGAATGTGTCGTGCTTCAGGTCCAACGTACTCTGCAACATTTGTTAAAAAAGCAATTACATCGTGTTTTGTAGTTTCCTCAATTTCCAAGATTCTGTTTATATCAAATTGTGCTTTTTGTTTGATGACATTAACATCTTCAACAGGTATTTCTCCCAAAACAGAGCGCGCTTCGCAGGCGAGTATTTCAATTTTTAACCATGTATCAAACTTAAATTTATCTTCCCAGATTTTTCCCATTTCATGAAGAGTGTATCTTTCAATCATAAATTTTTCTCTAATTTCATCTTTTTAGTTAATTCTTGATCATCTCTTATTATTTTAAGAGAAATTTGCTGCTCTGCTCTGAACTCTTGAAAAACGCCAAAAATTGTTTTTTCGTTATTGATCTTAAATCCTTCGATTTCTGTAATTATATCTCCAACTTTTAATCCGCCTTTTTCAGCTGGAGAGTCTTTTACAATTTGAGTGATAATAACACCCTTTGTAGTTTTCAAATTATAATATCTTGCAATACCAGCATCAATTGACTGAATACTCATTCCAATTTGAAATTCACGATCAATCTTTCCTTTTTCTTTAAGCTCAGTAACTATTTTTTTTACTTTATCAATTGGAATTGCAAAACCAAGTCCAATATTTCCTTGAACACCGCCCGCAGTAAAAATCAAAGTATTCATTCCAATAACCTGACCAAGTGAATTTACTAAAGGTCCGCCGCTATTACCGCCATTGATAGCTGCATCGGTTTGAATCATATTCAAATAGTAGCGATCATTTATTGGTTCGAGATTCATTCCTGCCGCGCTAATTACACCAACAGTAACTGTTGGTTTATCATTAAGATCAAATAACCCGAAAGGATTGCCAAGAGCGATTACCCATTCACCAATTATTATATCGTCCGAAGAACCCATTTCAATATAAGGCAAACTATCGCCGTCAATTTTTAACAGACAAATATCTGAGACAGGATCTGTGCCGATGATACTTGCCTGATAATGTCTTCCGTCAGTTAATGTAACTGTAATTTCAGAAGCATTTCCTGCAACGTGATCATTTGTGATGATATAACCATCCGGTGAAATGATATAACCTGAACCCAATCCCTGAACTTTTTGGCTTTGTTTGCCTTGATTTCCAAAAAATTGCCTAAAAAAAGGATCATCAAAAAAAGAACTGAACGGATCGCTGTATTGCCGTATTTCAATAACATTAATTCCCACCACAGCAGGACTAACTTTTTCAACTGTGTTAGTTATAATATTTTTTCTGGAATTAACTATCTCATCATTAAATCTTTTTGCCTGTTCTAAAGATGTTAACGAAATTCCTTTTGAGTAATCAGATGTAAGATATATGCCACTCATTTTAGAATTGAGATAGAAGAATAATGAAGAGAAAATGATTACTACAGCAGAGATGCTTAGAATAAATGTTTTACGTGTTATCATAATTGTACTATTATTTTTTGGATATTAATTCTTTTAATGGTTCTATGTGCTTGATGAAAATTATCAATAATACACCTGAAGTAAAAAGTAATAATTCGGCTATATCAACTTTTTTAGTATAAAGGAAAATAAAATCTTGATTAATTAAAATATAACTTAAAACTAAAGCAAGAACAGTAGCAATAATATTTGAAAGTAGTATATCTTTCTTTATAAGATATATTGTAATCCAGGAAAAAATCCAGATTACTAACAATGCTGGAAATAAAATAATGCTTATTCCAGCAGCTGTAGCTAAACCTCTTCCGCCCTTAAAATTTAACCAAGGATTAAAACAGTGGCTGAATATAGTAAATAATGAAGCTAATGATGAGAAAATGAATGAGTCCCCTAATAAAAATCGTACAAGTAAGACAGCAATTATTCCTTTTAAGAAATCAATAAAAAAAACAAGAAAACCAATCTTTTTTGATCTACTAACTTCAAAAGAATTCATTGCTCCAACATTGCCTGAGCCGGAAGTAGTTATATCAATACCTTTTGCTTTTTTCATTATAATAAAAGCAGTTGGAATTGAACCTAATAAAAAGCCGATAGATGCGCTTAATAAAAATTCCATAGAATGACATATCTGTTAATTTGATAGAATACAATAAAAGCCTCGATGAGGCTTTTATTTTGAGGCGCCGGTCGGATTCGAACCGACGAATAAAGGTTTTGCAGACCTTCCCCTTAAGCCACTTGGGTACAGCGCCAATTTTTTTGAAATATCTCTTCTAATCCTAATAAAAAACAAAATCCACTTGCGTGGATTTAGAGCGGGAAACGGGACTCGAACCCGCGACTTCAACCTTGGCAAGGTTGCGCTCTACCAACTGAGCTATTCCCGCATTAAAAATCATTTTATCAAGAACTATTCAAATTCAATTATTGGATTCAAATGTTATCATAATTGCGGAGCAAATATAATATTCTTACAAGTTTATTGCAAAAAAAGTACAAAACATACTTGATAATATTGATGAAAATATAAAGATAAATTATTTATTTAGATAACTATTTTAGTTTTTTCTTACTCATATCTATTGAATCAACTAAAACATCTTTCTTAAATTTTAATAAAAGCCAAACTACATTGGAATCTTTATACACTTTCCATTCTCCATCTTTTTGTCCGTTTACTAAAAAACCTTCCTCGTATAATTTTCCATCCTCACGATACCAAGTCCATTTTCCATTTGCAGTTCCAGCCTCAAAGAAACCCTTTGATTCTAATGAACCATCTGCTCTGTAGTATTTCCATTCGCCAACATTATCGTCATTTTTTACAGTACCGCTTACCTGTAAAGTTTTATTAGGGTAAAAAACTAAAAATTCCCCATTCTTTTTTCCATCTTTAACCTCAAACTCTATATACTGCCCCATTGCCTTTGATTTATATCTTCCGGTAAAAGGTACAGTAGTTGTAGAATCAGCATACAATAAACTGTCTCTAAATACTAAGGGTTTAGAAAGTTCTTCTTTTGGTGGTTTTTTTTCTGAATTATTACAACCAAACAAAACAAATAAAAGTACTACTAACAATGCTGCATTTTTCAAATCTGCTCCTGGTATAAATTAAATTAAATATTACGATAACTCTAAATAAGCGGCTAAAAGTTTTTCTTTTGTTTCCAATAAATCCTGCGAAATAACTTTTACATTTCCAATTACAGGCATAAAGTTTGTGTCGCCGTTCCATCTTGGAACAATATGAAAATGTAAGTGTTCGTCAATTCCTGCACCTGCAGCTTTACCGATATTTGCCCCGATATTAAAGCCTTGAGGTTTTAGTACAATTCGTAATGCTTTTTCCGCAAGCTGTAGTTTTTGAACTACTTCAGTATATTCTTTAGATGACAAACTGCAAAAATCATTTGTGTGTCGAAAAGGAACAACCATTAAATGACCATTATTGTAAGGATAAAGATTTAAGACTGTGAATGTATGCACACCTTTATCAACAATGAGATTATCTTTATCAATAGGATTTAATCCTGTCATCATACAAAAAATACAAATTGATTTGTCTGAAACCGAATTAAATGATTCAATATATTTAGAACGCCAAGGCGACCAAAGATTTTCCATATTTAACTTACTGTTAATAAAAAGGAATTTTTAATCCGCAATAATATCATCTGTCCTCTTCACGTGATTTATTATAATCTTCAATAACTTTTGCTTCAACTTCCTTCGGTAATTCCTCATAGTGTGAGAACTTTCTTTTGTGAACTCCTCTGCCCTGAGTTAAACTTCTTAATTGCGAAGAGTATTTATAAAGTTCTGATAAAGGAACATTTGCTTTTATAATCTGAAAATGTCCATCAGAATCCATACCCAAAATTTTACCGCGCTTACTCGAAATATCACCCATTACATCACCCATATATTCATCGGGAACAATAACCTCAATTTCATAAATAGGCTCAAGTAAAACAGGTTTACATTCTAAAAATCCTTTTTTGAAACATTGAGCAGCAGCCAATTTGAATGACATTTCATCCGAATCAACATCATGATATGAACCAAAATGCAATGTAACCCTAACATCTTCAACACGATTTCCTGAAAGAACACCTTTACCCATTGTATCAATTATACCCTTTTCTACTGCAGGGATAAATCTGCCTGGAACAACACCGCCAACGATTGCATTTACAAACTCAAAACCTGTGCCGCGAGGCAATGGTTCCATTTTAAAATGAACATGTCCATACTGTCCTCTTCCGCCTGATTGTTTTTTATGTTTGTATTCAACATCATCCGTTCTGCCTTTTATTGTTTCTCTGTACGGAATCTTAGGTTCTACTAGATCAACATCAACTTTATATCTTTCTTTCAATCTTTTAGCTGCTAATGCAAGCTGTAGTTCACCTTGACCGGAAATAATTGTTTGTGAAATTTCAGGATCAAACTTAACATAAAACGACGGATCTTCTTCGTGAAGTGTATGAAGCCCCGATGCAATTTTATCTTCATCACCTTTTGCTTTTGGAAGAATTGCGCTTCTAATAACAGCTTCAGGAAATTCGATAGGTTTCATTACAACTGAAAGATTTTTTGTAGCTAAAGTATTATTGGTGTGCGTATCTTTCAATTTAACAACCGCGCCAAAATCACCTGCCGCAACCTGTGCTATTTCTTTTCTATTTCTGCCGTTCAGTACGGAAAGCTGGCTTAATCTCTCGGTCTTGCTGTTTGATTCATTAAGTAAATCCATACCAGCCTTTACAGTTCCGCTGTAAACTTTGAATAATGATAATTCACCAACATGCTGCTCAGCAACTGTCTTAAAGATGAACATAACAGGCTCACCTTTTGGATCGGGCTTAACAAGAACTTTATTATTTGTGCCTACTAAAGTTCCCTCTTCGCCGCCTCTATCTAAAGGAGATGGGAAAAAAGAAGCTGCAAAATCTAAAAAATTATTTATACCAACAGCTTTGGTTGCTGAAACTGCAAACACAGGTGAAAAGCTTCTCCCGATTATTGCAGCCTTTAATCCGGATTCAATATCAGATTCAGATAAAGCGCCATCTTCAAAATACTTGTTCATCAGTTCTTCATTCGTTTCTGCTATTTTTTCTATAAGTTGAGTACGATACTCTTCTGCTTTTTCTTTTATATCTGCCGGAATTTCAAGTTCAGTAACTTTTTTTGAGCCTGCTTCTGCATAAGAAAAAGCTTTCATTTTTATAACATCAATTACGGTGTTAAAATTTATTCCTTCTGATGCTGGAAAAGTTACAACAACAGCTCCATTCGTTAATCTTTTTTTGGATTTATCAACCGTTTCTTCAAATGTTGAATGTTCGTTATCTACCTTATTGATAATAATTGCAGACGGTAATCCAAATTCATCAACAAATTTTCCGCTAACTTCCGAACCTACTTCTACACCTTCGGCAGATTTCAAAATCATAACTGCCGTATCACAAACTTTCATTGCAGATTTAACATCTCCAACAAAATCAGAATAACCGGGTGTATCAAGAATATTTATTTTTTTACCATTCCATTCAACATGCATTAAAGTTGTGGATATTGAAATTTGTTTTTCAATTTCGTTAGAAGTGTAATCAGAAACTGTGTTGCCCTCAAGTACATTTCCAATTCTTGTTGTTTCGCCTGCTGAAAATAAAATAATTTCGGATAATGATGTTTTACCACTGGCTCCATGCCCAATCAGAGCAATATTACGTATTAATTCAGGTGTATATTCTTTCAAATGAATTTCTCCTATTGATTAAAAAGGTGAGAATAAAAAACAATTACTTATTAGTGAAGTTATTCCAAAAGGTATTAACTCCCTTTCCTATTGCATTCAAATTCTTAACAAGCGGCATAATTGAGTCTTCCAACCCGGAACGAACTTTGCTTTCAAAACTCAAAATCTTATCGGCACGCTCTCTAAAATCGCTAATAATAGATTTAACAGAGTTTATTTGCTTTTTACTTTCCTGAGTTATTTGATTTAAATTATCAGAAAGAATAAGAGTTGATTTTATAAGAGGCTTCAGTTCATCTGACAGCTCTTTGATATCTGCATTTAAAGACTGCACTGATTTAACTATAATCTTTAAATAGTAAATCAGTGCAATACAAAGTGCTGATGCAGATACAATTAATATTCCCGTTAATATTTGCATAAAACTCATTTTAATAATTAAGAATTTTTAGCTTCTTTATAAGCGTCAATTCCCGCTTTTACAGATGATTTAATTCTATCAGCTTCAACTTCTATTTTTTCTTTACCTGTTTGAATTACATCTGTAGTTTTTACTTTAGCCTCTTTGATGATTTTTTCGGCATCTTTCAAAATATCATCAGATTTAGTTTTAGCATCGCTAATAATTCTTTCGGATTTTTTCTTGCCTTCGTTTATTAACTCTCTTGCTTTGTCTTTTGCTTCGGCAAGATATTTTTCAGCTTCATCAAAATATTCTTCAGATTTTGTTTTTATATCTGCTCTTAATTCTTTGCCGCTTTTGGGAGCAGTTAATAGAGCAACAATTGCACCAACTGTTCCTCCGGCTAAAAAACCAATCAAGAAACCTTTTGTGAGATTATTATCATGTGACATATCGAAACTCCTTTCAATTAAAAATTACTTGTCAAAATATATCTATTGAGCTTTGTAAAATCAAGAAACTATTATGATCAAAAAAGTATTTAGAGATTTCTTAGCTGCAAATACTTGAAATTAACAACAATATTACATTTTAGAAATTATCGCATCTCCAAACTGAGATGTTTTAACTTCTTTAGCTCCCTTCATCAATCTAGCAAAATCATAAGTAACAATTTTGGATTTGATTGTTTTCTTCATTGCATTTTCTACAAGATTTGCTGCTTTATCCCATCCAAGATATTCGAGCATCATAACGCCTGAAAGAATAACGGAACCTGGATTAACTTTATCCAATCCAGCATACTTTGGCGCTGTGCCATGTGTTGCCTCAAAGATTGCAATATCGCTGCTCATATTTGCGCCTGGTGCAATGCCAAGCCCGCCAACCTGCGCGGCTGCTGCATCAGATAAATAATCTCCATTTAAATTCGGAGTTGCAAGCACACTGTATTCAGATGGTCTTAATAACAACTGTTGAAATATACTATCGGCAATTCTATCTTTTATTAAAACTTTATCTTCGGGCATTTTACCGTTATAATTGCTCCATAGTTCATCTTCAGTTACAATTTGATTTCTAAATTCGTCTATTGCAACCTGATAGCCCCATTCTTTAAATGCGCCCTCGGTAAATTTCATAATGTTTCCTTTATGAACTAAAGTAACACTATCACGTTTATGGTCAATTGCATATTGAATTGCTTTCTTAACCAATCTTTTTGTTCCGATTTCACTTATTGGTTTAATACCAATTCCGGAAAATTTTCTTATTTGTTTGCCTGACAATTTTTGAATTATTTTTCTAAGCGATTCAGCTTCTTTTGAATCAGACTTAAATTCAATGCCTGCATAAACATCTTCAGTATTTTCTCTAAATATTACGATATCTAAATCCTGCGGGCGTTTCATTGGGCTTGGTACTCCTTGATAATATTTTACAGGTCGAACACAAGCATATAAATCTAACAATTGACGAAGAGCCACATTCAAGCTTCTTATTCCGCCACCGATAGGAGTTGTTAAAGGCCCTTTTATTGCAACTATATATTCTTTTACAGCTTCAATTGTTTCATCGGGCAGCCAAGTATTTTTTCCGTAAAGTTTTACAGATTTTTCACCTGCGTAAATTTCCATCCATGCAATTTTCTTTTTTCCACCATAAGCTTTTTCAACAGCAGCATCCAAAACTTTTTTTGATGCGCTCCATATATCAGGTCCTATTCCATCACCTTCAATAAAACCAATTATTGGATTATCGGGAATATTTAACTTGCCATCCGTAACCGTTATTTTTTGACCATCTTTTGGAACAACAATTTTTTTGAATTTTTTCATTTTTTCTCCTTTAAAACATTTTTGAATCTGTAATGAATATTAAACTCTAATTGTAAAATGAACTTATTACTAATTTCTCGACCTAAAATACTGCCAATGAAATCAGTAATTTTTATTGATAATGGCATGCTGCACGATAATCAGAAATTCGCTTTTCAAAATTAGTTAGAATGAGCTAATAACCAAAACAACTGGAAAACTCAAAGACTTACAATATCTTTAATAAAGAGTGATAAAACTTGGCAAGCGGAAGCCCTACTACATTATAATAACAACCGTTTATTTTTTTTATAAAGACCGCGCCAAAATCATCTTGAATGCCATAAGCTCCGGCTTTATCCATCGGGCTGCCTGTTTTTATATATTCAAGTATTTCATCGTCAGATAATTTTCTAAAAGTAACTTCTGTTTTTTCATATTCTAAAATCAACTTGCTTGTTGATGTATTGTAAATCGCATAACCTGTAAAAACACTATGAGTTTTTCCACTTAGCATTTTTAAAATTCTGAAAGCATCTTTTTCATTGCGCGGTTTACCAACTGTTTGATTATCTAAAACAACAATAGTATCTGCTGTTATTATAATTCCATTTTTAACTTTTGATTTTGCTATTTCAAGTTTTTCTTTTGATAATCTTAATACTGTTTTTAGAGGAGATTCATTCGGTTCTATAATTTCATCCATTTCCACAGTGAATGATTTGAAACGAATATTAAGCTGTTTTAATAGTTTTCGTCTTCTTGGTGATTTAGAAGCAAGATAAATAGGTGTTGTAGATTTAATCATTATTTTGCACCACTTTTGTTCCTGAAAAATAATGCTCGATTATTTCTAAATAATTTTTTCCGTCTAACGCAAGACCGATAGCGCCCCACTGGCAAAGCCCAACACCATGTCCGTAACCTTTGCCCTCTATTGTTATAGAATTATCTTTATTTATTTTAATATCAAACATTGTACTTTTTAACATTGATTTACCGCTGCTGTTCTTAATTATATTACGTATCGAATTGCCCTTTAGTAAAACAATATTTTCATTTTCATTTTTATCCAATAAAATTATTTCAAGTTCATTCACTCTGCCCGAGTCAAATCTTGATTTAATTTTTATATCTCTCACAAAAAAGTTCTTACTGTCAATCTGTTTTGAATTATAAAGACGCTCGACAAATATTTTGTTGGAATAATTTTCAATCCATTCAAAAGCCGGTGAAATTTTGCAATAGGGTTCGGAGCCGTCAAAAACTTCATATAAGTAAGGTAAATCATTTTTACCAAAAACATTATTAACATTTTCTGTACTGCCACCGCAAGTTGAGTGATAAAAAATAACAGCAGGTTTATCATCAAAAAAAAGCAACTGCCCTTTTGTTTCATCAACAATTTTATTAGTAAAGGAACTTTCTCCATCAACACCACCGTAAACCTGATCGCGAGTATCGGAATAAATATCAAAATAATCTTTATTCATTTTCATTTTGTTAAAAGCATAAGTACGTGCGCAAATTGAAAATGCTTTAAGTGCTTCATATCTTTTTTCATCTTTACCTGCGGGCATTTCTTCATTCATTACTCCTTTAACGTAATCTTCAAGTGATACCTGATTAACTAATTGGATTTTAGAATTGCCTTTAAATATTTTTAAAGCACCACGATATTTTTTACCGGATAAAGAAATGATGCCGTTTTGAGTATCACTTCTTAAATAAAATAAACCGGAAGAAAATACCTTCCCATTTATTTTAATCTCTATTTTATCTGATTTTGAAGTTACATTTATTTTGTCTGCTGAATGAATATTTGTTAATAGGATATTTTCATCAAAAAGTAGAACACCAAAATCGGTAAATAAAGAAAGTTTATCTTCATTTTCATCAAGCAAAATTCTTATTGGATTTATAATTTCAGATTTGCCTGAAGAAGTATTGACATTATTTGAAAATCTTTTACTTGAAGAGCAGCCGCCAATCACAAATAAAAATAAAATGAAATAAAAAAAAAGTGGGAATGATTTATGGGATAAGAATTTGAAATGAAATAAAATGTTCACTTAGATTATCTGAACATTGCCTTTATGCTGCCCCAGGTTCTTTTATATATACTGGAAACACTGTGCGAAACCGAAACATCAGACGAGTAAGAAACCTGATTATTATTCTCTACAATTTTTAGACGGTAAATAAAAACAGAGTTATTTGTTTTGTAAACATTTTCATCTATAAAGGAATAAAATGAATTGTCGCCTTTTGGTGAGACTGTAGCAACTTCACTGAAAGAGCTTTGTGTCGTTCGGCGTTCAATCACGAACTTTTGCAAGTTTAATTCTTCAACGGTTTTCCATTCGAGTTTTACATTGTCTGATTCGCTTCTTGCATGAAAATAATCAATGTAAGCTCCGGCATAAACCACAGCAATTAAAACTAAACTAAGTAATATTGTATAAATCTTGTTTTTCACGACCAAAATATATTTGCAATCTGCTCTATTGTCAAGCGTTTTATTTAAGTTTTTTGAACTGCCTCAATCTTTATGATAATTATATATTTTCGAAAATTTCTGATTATCATTTTCCCGCAGACGGAAATACATTGATTATTTAGGAGATTCCCACTTCCGTGATAATGACTCAAAAATAAAAAAAAATAATTCAGAATTTTCAAAACATATTTTCAAGCAATTTAAGTTTCTATTTGAATAATTTTTAGTTTTAACATTTTGCAGAATACTTATTTGCTGAATGACTATTTATTTGCATTTTTTCTGATTTTTTGTTACAAAATGTCTAAATTTTCCTATATATATTGAATTACTATTTTAATTTACCAACACGTAAAGAAGCTGCAGCAAACTCGCCTTTTCGGAACAGCCCATCTGTTAACAAAAGGATAAAATCCTCAATTTCGCAGAACTAAAATAGCCTGCCCCGACTGATGGGGAAAGTAAATTAATTTGTCTATTGCAGAGGAAAGGAATCACATCGCTTTAGTTTTATCCAAATAACAGAAACAAAATTATCCAATCATTTCAGATTCATGGCAACTGCTATAAAACTATTTTGCCTTGCCCTGATTTGCAACAGCTGCTGCTGCTTTAGCAATCTCTTCCTGATCACCAATATAATAATGCTTGATTGCTTTTAAATCTGCATCCAATTCATAAACTAAAGGAATTCCGGTTGGAATATTCAATTCAACAATTTCGGATTCAGGGATGTTATCTAAATATTTTACAAGAGCACGCAAGCTATTTCCGTGTGCCGTAATTAAAACGCGTTTACCCGATTTTACAGCCGGAGCAATTGTGTTTTCCCAATAAGGAACAAAACGCTCAACAGTATCTTTTAAACATTCAGTTAGCGGAAGTTCAGCCTCAGATAAATCCTTATATCTTTGATCGAAACCGGGATATCTTTCGTCTTCTTTTTCAAGTGCAGGCGGCTGAATATCATAACTTCTTCTCCATACTTTTACTTGATCTTCGCCAAACTTTTCCGCAGTTTCAGCTTTATTCAAACCCTGCAAAGCGCCGTAATGTCTTTCATTCAATCGCCAGTTGCGTATAACGGGAATCCACATCATATCAAGTTCATCAAGTGCAATCCATAAAGTTCTAATCGCTCTTTTCAATACAGATGTAAATGCAACATCAAATTTGTAACCTTCAGATTTTAGAACTTCTCCGGCTTTTTTTGCTTCTTTAATTCCTTTTTCGGAAAGATCAACATCTGTCCAGCCTGTAAAACGATTCTCTTTATTCCAGATGCTTTCTCCGTGGCGCAATAAAACTACTTTGTACATTATCATTTCTCCAGATTTATTATGAAAAATTTACAGCGTAAAAATAGGTAATGAAGGTTGAACTATAAAAATAATTTTAAAAATCGGTAAGAGACTACATTTTGAATTCAGAGAAATGTTTCAAATCTCTTTGAAAAAATCCTGCTCAATAAATATTGAATTTTGGTGCTAAAGAATTTGTGAAATGTTGCTGTGTGATTATATTTGCCCGTCAATTTTTATAAGTAGTGCATTCGGAGAGTTGGCAGAGTGGTTGAATGCGGCGGTCTTGAAAACCGTTAAGGATGCAAGTCCTTCCGGGGTTCGAATCCCTGACTCTCCGCAATATTGCTTAGCGATAATTGTTTTCAAAAAGATATCAAAAAGTCACCTTTTTTTTGGCGGCTGAAATGATTGATAAATAAATAATTATCCGGCTGATAATTTGCAAATAATATGAAAAAGATTTTTTTTAATAAATATTTTCTGTTGATTCTTAGAGTTGCTATCAGCTTTATTTTTATTTATGCCGGAGCCGAGAAGATATCTGATCCCGATAGATTTGCCTTATCTATTTCAAATTATCATTTGATTCCTTTCGAGTTAATAAATTTTTTAGCAATAACTTTACCTTGGATTGAACTAATATCAGGTGTTTTACTTTTGTTTGGCTTTGCTGTTAAAGAAAACAGTTTCTTGATTTTTTCTATGCTTTCTGTTTTTACTTATGCAATTGTAATTAGTCTTTTCAGAGGTTTGAACATTGACTGCGGCTGCTTCGGTAAAGGTACTCAAATTGGTTTGTTTAAAATTGCAGAAAATACTTTGATGATTATAAGTACAATTATTTTAATTAAATCGGGTACTAATCAATTTTCTTTGAAACAGGATTTATAGTTCAAGCACCCTTGTGATTTTTTTTAATTACATCAACAGTATCCCTCAATACACCCAGCGATCGCTGACTAAGTAAATCTATTTTTATTAATCCCAACTCTTCAAGTGAGTACATATCTGGCTGAGTAATAATCAATCCCAATCCTTTATTTTTTGCATATTCAAGAGCGCAATAATCTGAAATTTTTTTCGGTGTAATAACTATCCCGCCCGGGTGAATACTTAAATGCCTCGGAAAATTTGCAATCTTTGAAGCAAAATTAATTATTGTTTTCCACGGTTCTTTATCAAATCCGGCATTGCGCGATTCCGGAAAAAGTTTTGTAATGTTGGGCAGATTTGATGCATCAGTCCAAGGAATTTTTTTGCTGTACAAAGAAATCTCTTTATCCGAAATTCCAAAAGCTTTTGCAACTTCCCGAAAAGCTGAGCGAGCACGAAAAGTAATCATAGTTGAAATCATTGCAACTTTATCGTAACCATATTTTTCATAAACATATTTTACTATCTCATCCCTTTCCTTCCAAGAAAAATCCAGATCAATATCAGGAGGACTTCTGCGCGCTTTGTTTAAAAATCTTTCAAAAAAAAGATTGTGTTTTATTGGATCAACTTGTGTCAGTTCCAAACAATAAGCTACTAAACTATTTGCAGCGCTGCCTCTGCCGATGGTCATCATTCCCCTATTCTTTGCTTCTCGTACAATATCCCAGACAATTAAAAAATAGTCGGAAAAATTTAACTCATTTATAACCTGCAATTCATATTCAAGCCGTTTTATAATTACATCTGATATTTTTTCATACCTTCGAGATAATCCTTCATAAGAAATTTTAGTAAGTAATGAGCCGGAAGATCCATTGTTCAAATCAGGATAAACCGGATATTTATATTCGCCCAACCTTAAATTTACACTGCACTGATTTGCAATCATTAAATTATTTTTAAGCGCTTCTGGTATTTTTAGAAATGGTTTTTCCATTTCATTAATTGATTTGAAATAAAACTCACTATCAATCTTCCTGTTCTGTTTTACATTATCAACCACAGTATTTAATCTTATTGCGGTTATAAGGTCGTGCAGTTCAATATCCTCTTTTTTACTAAAATAGATGGGATGGGATGCAACTATCGGGATACCATTATCTTTGGAAAAATTGAATAACTCTAAAGCTTTTTTTTTATTTGCTGAAGTTGGAATAATTTCAGAGAAAACTGAATTACTTTTATTGATTTCTTTAAGCAGAATTATAGACGGCGAAATGATAAAAATATCTTCCCACACATTTTTTAATATTTTTTGAAGTGAAAAATCTTCATTCAATTTTCTTTGAGTAATAATTTTGCAGATGTCGGAATAGCCTTTATTATTCTTTGCAAGAAGAATAACATAATTTTCTTCAGCATCGGGTTCATCAATATAAGCGCCTAAAATAGCTTCTAAACCGGAATTTTTGGATTTCTTTGTGAATTGAATCAAACCGTTCATTGCATTTGTATCGGTTAGAGCGGCACGATTAATTGAATTATTCAGACAGACGGATACTAAATCTTCAACAGATAAAGTGCTGTTTAACAAAGAATAGTTTGTGTGAACGTGAAGCGGAATCATAGTTTTATTTTTTTGTGAGGAAGGAATAATTTGAAATTATATAAAAGATTTTATTTAAGATATTTTAATGCTCTATCTCCGATATCTTTTCTAAAATAAATTCCTTCAAAATAAATTTTACTTATTGCATTATAAGCTGTTCTTTGTGCTTTCTCAATATCAAATTCTTTAATCAGGGATGTTACACCTAAAACTCTGCCGCCATCAGTTAAAATTTTATTGCCATCTTTTCTTGTTCCGGCATGATAAATAATAATTTCAACTTCATCATGATTTAAGCCGGATATCTCAAATCCTTTTTTATAATCATCAGGGTATCCAGCAGAGGCAGCAACAACACAAACTGAAGTTCCACCTGAATATTTAATACAATCTTTATTCAATTTTCCTGAAGATGCCGAATGTAATAGTTGAAGAAGATCGCCCTCAAGAATTGGCAAAACAACTTGAGTTTCTGGGTCGCCAAATCTGCAATTAAATTCAATCACTTTTGGTCCTGTTTTAGCAATCATCAATCCCGCATACAAGCAACCGATAAATTTGTTTCCTGTAATATTAAGCTGATTTAAAGTTGGTTTGATAATTTCTTTTTCAATGATTTTTAATAACTGGTCGGTTATTAAAGGTGTTGGTGCATAAGCGCCCATACCGCCCGTATTTTTTCCTGTATCATTATCGCCAATTCTTTTATGATCTTGGGCTGCGGGAAGGCAAATAAAATTTTCGCCGTCCGTAATTGCAAATATTGATGCCTCATCACCTTCTAAAAATTCTTCAACTATAATTTTATTACCGGAATCGCCAAAAATTTTCTGTTCAAATATTTCATTAATTGCTTTCTGCGCTTCAATCAAACTTGTGCAGATAAAAACACCCTTACCGGCAGCAAGTCCATCAGCTTTAATTACTACCGGAAATTTAGAATTGTTCAGGTAATCAAAAACTGATAGAGAATTATCATTTGTAAATTCTTTAAAATCAGCTGTGGGAACTCCCGAATCTATCATAATTTTTTTAGCAAATATTTTGCTGGACTCAATCCTTGCAGCTTTTGCAGATGGACCAAAAACTATAAATCCATTATTTCTTAATTCATCTGATAAACCGTTAACTAAAGGTTGTTCAGGTCCAATAACTATCAAATCAATTTTCTTTTCAGCACAAAATTCTATTACTGAAGAATGGCAGCTCAAATTTATATTTGTATTGAAAGCAATCTGCTCAGTGCCTGTATTGCCGGGTAAACAATAAAGTGAGGTTAATAATTTACTTTGTTTGATTTTTAAGGCAATTGCATGCTCTCTTCCACCAGAACCAATAATTAAAACATTCATCAGCCTTCGGCTCGCAGTTTAAGTTGAAATTGTTTAGTAAGCAGTTCAGTCAAATTATCTCTGCGAAATTTTTCTAATACATCTTCTGAAGGTACCGGAAGCGAATTTGATTTATATAAATCATAAACTTTAACAATTGTTTTTTTTATATCATCAATATCATCAGGTTTACAAATGAATCCTGCGCCGGATTCTTCAACCGCCATTTTTGCAGCGCCATCAGGAACACAAGCTATAATCGGTTTTTTTGCACCGATATATTCATACACTTTGCCAGGTAAAATTGCATCAATGTTTCTTCTTCTGCCAACCATAAACCAGAGAACATCAGCAGATTTAAGTTTGGCAATGGATTCATCATGATTTACATAACCATGATCCTTAACAAAAGATTGCAATTCTAATTTGCGTATTAATCTTTGATTTTCTTTTCTTAAAAATCCCACAAAGTGAAGTTCGATATTGGAGGCAATGTCCGGTCTTTCAACTGTAATCTGCTTGAAGGCTTTTAGAAAATATTTTGGAGTATTGTAAACCATAAAAATACCAGAGTATAATAACACCATTTTATTTTGCGGTTTTGGCTGCGGTTTTATCGCATCAAAATCCTGATGATCGTATCCGTGCGAAATTATAACTACATCTTCAAAAGTGAGAAATGGAAAAGTGTGGAGCAATTTTTCTTTTATCTTTCGATTAGTAACAATAATTCTATCAGCAGCTTTAACTGCCAAGTATTCTTTTTTCTTATGAATTAAACGATGAAAAGGCGTTGGATAAAAAGCGAAATAGCTTTTATACCATAAATCACGGTAGTCTGCAATTAGCGGAATATCATGCTTTAGTTTAATTTTTGAAATAACATCAAAAGCAGAAAAAGGAGGGCAAGTAATAAAAAGTATATCAAACTTTTCAGTTGCAAGCATTTCATCAATTTTTTTATAGGCTAATTTTGACCATGAAATTTTATTATCAGGAATAAAGAAAGTCTGGCTGATCTTGTTAAAAATACTTCTTAAAAATTCACTTGGTAAATTTATAGTTCCAAGTTTAGCCAGCAAGGAATTTGGTTCTTTACTTCCAGTAACCCTAACAATCTTAATCCCGAGTTCATTTAATTCATTAGTTAAATAATCATCGTGTGCAAAGTAAGCTACTTTTCCAGTTGTTATAACAGTTGGCTGCCAATTATAGTTTTTCATATACTTAACGAACTTCAATGTTCTTTGAACACCACTTAAACCCATCGGAGGGAAATAATATGCAACAACGAGAACCTTAAACATTCCTAAACCTTTTTAATTACTATGATAGTTCGGTGCTTCTTGAGTTAGAACCACATCGTGTGGATGACTTTCTTTCAATCCAGCAAGAGTAATTCTGATAAACTTACTTTTAGTTTTAAGTGACACTATATTCTTTGTGCCGCAATAACCCATAGCAGCTCTTAATCCACCAGTTAACTGATAGACAGTATCTTCCAGCGGACCTTTGTAAGGGACCCTGCCTTCAACACCTTCTGGAACCAACTTCTTTATATCGTCTTCTGCATCCTGAAAATACCTGTCTTTACTGCCTTTTTTCATAGCACTAAGCGAGCCCATTCCTCGATACAGTTTAAAACTTCTGCCTTCGTACAAAATCTTTTCGCCCGGACTTTCATCAACACCTGCGAATAATCCTCCGATCATAACAGAATCAGCACCTGCAGCGATAGCCTTAGGAACATCTCCTGTTTGTTTAATTCCACCATCGGCAATAAGTGGAATTCCATACTTTTTAATTGCAGTATAAGTTTGTGCAATCGCAGTAATTTGCGGAACACCAACACCTGCAATAATTCTTGTTGTACAAATTGAACCTGGTCCTATCCCAACTTTGATTGCATCTACCTTGCAGTTTATTAGGTCAAGTGCAGCCTCGTAAGTAGCTATATTACCAACAATTAGCTGTATGTACTTAAATTTTCTTCTTACTTCTTTAACTGTTTTGATAACGCCATCTGAATGACCATGTGCAGTATCAATTACTATGGCATCAGCCCCAACATTTGTAAGAGCATTTATTCTTTCAATAGTATCATTAGTAACTCCAACCGCAGCTCCAACCCTTAATCTGCCAAGTTCATCTTTACAGGCTAAAGGATGTTTTTTCTTTTTTAGTATATCTTTAAATGTAATAAGCCCATGTAATTTACCCGACTTATCAACGACCGGAAGTTTTTCAATTTTATACTTCTGCAAGATTAACTCTGCTTGTTCCAAAGTTGTTCCTATAGGAGCAGTAATTAAATTTTCTTTTGTCATTAAATCCGAAACGAGTTGCTTTTTATTAGGCTCAAAACGCAAGTCACGATTAGTTAAAATTCCAACTAATTTATATGAACCATCAACTATTGGAATTCCTGAGACATGATATTTTTTCATTATCTCAAAAGCCTCACTAATTGTTTTATCGGCTGTTAAAGTGATTGGGTTTCTTATCATACCACTTTCAGATCTTTTTACTTTATCTACTTCTTCACACTGCTCTTCAATACTAATATTTTTGTGTAATATCCCTATACCGCCTTCCCGCGCAATAGCAATAGCCATATCAGATTCTGTAACTGTATCCATTGCCGCAGAAATTATGGGAATATTTAATTTAATTTCGGGTGTAAGATATGTTGTAATATCAACTTGACGCGGAAGAACTGAAGATTTTCCGGGTATTAAAAGCACATCGTCAAATGTGAGACCAATATCTAAAAATTTTTTGCTCAGCATATTTTTTATACATTCCTTCCAAAAATTATTGCTTAATTATTCAAATGCAGATAAACCTGTTAAATCCTCACCAATAATCAAAGTGTGCATTTCGTGTGTTCCTTCATAGGTAATTACTGATTCCAGATTAGCTGCATGCCTCATAACAGGATATTCATCAAGTATTCCATTTGCCCCGAGAATACCCCGCGACATTCTTGCAATTTTTAGCGCCTCATCACAATTGTTTCTTTTTGCTAAAGAAACCTGTGTGAATTTTAGCTTGTTTTCATCTTTTAATCTTCCCATCTGTAGATTTAATAATTGGGATTTGGTAATTTCTGTAACCATATATACTAACTTAGTTTGCGTTAATTGATATGAAGCGATAGGTTTGCTAAATTGTACTCTCGTTTTGGAATAATTTAGAACAGTATAATAGCAAGCCATCATAGATCCTACAACACCCCAGGCTATTCCATATCTTGCTTGATTAAGACACATTAATGCGTTTTTTAACCCATCTGTTTTTGGAAGAATGTTTTGATCTGGTACGAAAACATTATCAAAAATTAACTCCGATGTAACAGAAGCGCGTAAAGAGTGCTTTCCTTTCATTTCCGGTGCAGAAAATCCTTTCATTCCCTTTTCAATTAGAAAACCTTTAACAATACCATCCAATTTTGCCCAAACTACTGCAACATCGGCAATTGTACCATTTGTTATCCACATTTTTGCGCCGTTAAGTAGATAACCGCCATCAACCTTTTCAGCTTTTGTAACCATTCCACCGGGGTTTGAGCCAAAGTCCGGCTCAGTTAATCCAAAACAACCTATCTTTTGACCTTTTGCCAATGCAGGCAGCCATAAGTTTTTTTGTTCATCAGACCCAAAAGTAAAAATGGGGTACATAACTAATGCACTTTGAACAGAAGCAAAACTTCTAATGCTGCTATCGCCTCTTTCCAATTCCTGCATAATTAATCCATAAGCAACGTTGTTCAGTTCGGCACATTCGTATTTTTCGGGAAGTGTTGGTCCAAACAAGCCCATTTTAGCCATTGCGGGTATAAGTTGAATGGGAAACTGTCCATCCCGATTATAATGTTCAATAATGGGTACAATTTCTTCACTAACAAATTCCCGTACTGAGTTACGAATCAATATCTCATCTTCTGAAAGAAGTGAGTCAATATTAAAGTAATCTAATCCTAAAAATTTATTCATGGTTCTCTAAAAATTTTGTAGCGAAAATTATCAAAAGCACAATAGATTAACAATTTTTTTATTGTTTAAAGATTCTAAATAATAATTACCTTGCAATACAGAAAAAAAAATGCAATTTTTGCCCGTGTTAAAAAATAATCAAAAATATTTTAGACTTATCACAAGTTTTTTACTTGCATGTTATATTTGGATAACCGTTGCAAATGTGCTGCATTATCATTCCATTAATATTAACAACGTTTCTGTTCCCTTTATTGTAAAACATTCGGATAATAATAAGCATGCATCACAATTTTTTGATGGTCTATTTTGCCCGATTCATTTTGCGTATAATTCACTTAAAAATTCCGAATCTGCTCTTGAAATTTTCTCATTAATTGTATTTCAAAAAAATCAAATTCTTGATAAAAACCCTGATACAATCTACGCTGAAAAACAGATATTCTATCACTATTCTTTACGTGCGCCTCCCTCTTTCTTTTCCTGACCCGTTTAAATTAATTTTTTAATAATCATTGGAGAAGAATATGAAATCATTCTTTTTGAAGTACTTTTATGTATTAATAATTGTATTAGTAAGTTCATTTATATTTAATGCTTGCAGTGAAGATGATCCGCTTCCTGCGCAGGAAGACCATTTTGCAGCCCAAGGTATGGTGTTTTATGATTCGGGAATCAAAGTAGCCGAAATTTTTCAGGGTGTTTCGGATGATACTTTATTTGCACCAAAAGGTGGATTAACCGGACATATCGAAATCAAGTTTTACAATTCAAGCAAACAGGAAATTAATCCACCTGATCCAGCTAAACAAAGTTTATCTTGGGAAATTACTAATCCTGCGATGGTTGAAGTTTGGCAGCATTCTGGAGAAGAAGGACATTTTGAATTTCATCTTAAAGGTTTGTCTGAAGGCGTAACACAAATTGAGTTTTTTGTTATGCACGAAGGACACGCTGACTTTAGATCAGGCAAGATAACTGTTAAAGTTTTGCAAGATCCAAACGCTCATGGCGAACCTGTTGGATTGAGACTTTATGACGAAGAAACAGGTACTTTACTTGTTACTGTTAAAGAGGATGCTTCGGTTCTTGGTGGAATTAATTTAGCATCAGCAAGCGATTCAACCGATCATATCGAAATAAAATTCTTCGACAGTAATAATATAGAATTTCAGCCAGATGCAACCGAGCATACTGTTAATATTACTTCCTTAAATACAAATATTGCAGAAATTTCGGGCAGAGCTGCTGATGAACCTTACGCTTTCAAAGTAAAAGGAAAAAATTCCGGTAATACAACCATTAAAATTGAGCTGCTGCATTTGCAATCTGTTGAAGCAATTTTTAATAATATTCCGGTTAATATTCCATAATAAGTATGAATTTTTTTATAAATATCTTGATAATTCGCCTCAATTTAATTGGGGCGATTATTTTTTTGTTTCTTATTTTCAACTCGTTTTTATATCCAAATGAGCCACCTGTTAATATTACAGGAAAAATTTTAAACGGAGATAATTCAGAACCAATTGCTAATGCCCAAATTTTAGTTTTGGACAGCGACGCTTTTGCAATTTCTGATGAGAATGGATACTTTTCAATTAAGAATTTAATGTTAACAAAATGCAGATTAAAGATTACGCATCTTGCTTATCAAGAAAAAATTGTTGAATTAGAATTGCAAGTATCAAATAACCGCGATATTATAATTTATTTAATTCCAAGAGCAATTAGTCTTTCCCCTGTTGTTGTAACTGATAAGATTTCTAAATCCAAATTTGATGAACTTTACGAACAAACAAATGTACTTAAAGGCAAAGAATTACAACAAGATTTAAGTTTAACTTTAGCGTCAACATTAAAAAATGAAACCGGATTGTCTGTGCGCTCAATGGGTCCTGCACCATCGCGCCCCGTAATTAGAGGACTTGGACAGGATAGAGTTTTTATAAGTGAAGACGGCAACAAAACAACCGATCTTTCAGGTACATCTCCGGATCACGCAGTTACTTTAGAACCATTTACTGTAAATAGTATTGAAGTTATACGAGGTCCAAAAGTATTATCAAAAACGCTTACCACAATTGGTGGATTGGTTAATATCATTAAAGATGAAATACCTAATGAAATTCACAACACTCCACATCTTACACTCGGTGGATATGGTGAAACAGCAAACAAGGGATTTTTAGGCGCTGCAATTACTGAAATTCCGTTTGACCCTTTTGCACTTAGATTTGAAATAAGTAAAAGAAAAACAGATGACTTAAAAACACCAGCGGGAACTCTTAAAAATTCTTATTCTGAAAATTTTAATTCGAGCGCAGGTATTAGCTTTATTAAGGATTGGGGTTTTACTGGCGCATCATTAAGATTTTTTAATCTAGATTACGGTGTTCCCGGTGGATTTGTGGGTGCACATCCAAATGGTGTAGATATTGAAATGTACAGACGACAAATAAATATTGAAAATGTATATAATTTTAAAAGTATTTTTTATGATAAGTTAAACATCAAATTCAGCAACACTTATTACAGACATAAAGAGTTTGAATCTAGCGGAAGGCTTGGCTCCGAGTTTCGAATTATTGATTATATTGCTTCGGCTGAGATAAACCATAGGCAATTTCATTCCATTACTTCAGGTCAATTTGGAGTATCATTTGAGCACCGCAATTTTGATATTGGAGGTTTTGTTTTTACACCTCCAACTAACTCGATGAATTTTTCTGCTTATATTTTTGAAAACATAAATAAAGACAGATTAAGTTTTGATTTTGCTGCACGGTACTCTTTTGATAATATCAAACCGGAAATTGAAGACCCTGATTCTGAAATAGGACCAATCAAACAAAGGATTTTCAATAATTTTTCTTTGTCCCTTTCGGGATTATTTCAACTTTCCGAAAAAGTTTTTATTGGCGCAAATATCAGCCGATCATCTCGCGTTCCAACGATTGAAGATTTATTTTCGGAGGGACCGCATCTTGCAGCATATTCCTTTGAGATCGGTAATCCTCTGCTCGAATCTGAAAGCGGAATAGGCACTGAAGTATTTGTTTATCATAAATTTGAAAAATTATTTTTCAATCTAAATGCTTTTTATAATAATCTTAATTCATACATAATTCCGCGTAATACAGGGAAAATAAACTATCAAACTTTTTTACCAATTTATTTAACAACAGGTACGGGTGCTGTATTATACGGATTTGACGGCGAAGTAAAATGGAAGCTGATTGAAAATATTTTTATTGAATCATCAATCAGCTATACAATTGGGCAGTTTAAAGATAATTCAGCTTATCTGCCTCAAATACCGCCGATGAAAGGATTATTAGAAATAAAATATTCTGATGATAAAGTTATTTTTGGAATAAATTCCGAGTGGGCAGCAAGTCAAATGAAGGTTGATGAATTTGAACAACCAACTGCCGGATACATAGTTTTTAATATGTTTGTGCAGTACTTTTTTGTTACAGGAGATTTTTATAATAATCTTTCATTAAATATTGACAATATCTTTAATCAAGAATATAGGAATCATCTTTCAAGGGTAAAATCAATTTTGCCGGAAGCGGGCTTTAATATTAGATTGATTTATAAGCTGATGATTTAATTTTGGTTTTTATGGAGTAGAGTTTATATTTGCGCACTTAATTTTTCAGCCTAAGATATTATAAAGTTCAGTTTATAATATTAATTTTTCGGAGAGGTGGGTGAGTGGCTGAAACCAACGGTTTGCTAAACCGTCGTACTGTGTAAAGCGGTACCGAGGGTTCGAATCCCTCCCTCTCCGCCATAAGCTTCCAAATCTGGAAGCTTTTTTTATACTAATATCGACATTTATTAAAATAAAAATAACACAGTGTTTATTCTATTTTATTTTTTTAACAATCTGTTTTGCTTCATTAGTAATTGATTGCGGATAATTCATAATTTCAAGAAGCTTGATTGCATTACCTGACGAGCAAACGCCATGCTGTAACCTGTAATCGAAAAAGTACTTTCCGTCTTCAACCTGTTCGCTAAAGTGAAACATCTTAAATGTGCTGCAAAGTAAATCCTGTAATTCAATATCGTGCGTGGTTACAAATACTTTGTGGCTTGCTGCAAGATATTTAAGTACAGCAGTTGAAGACGCTAATCTTTCTACTGTATTTGTTCCTCGAAATATCTCATCAATTAGGTAAAGATATTTTTTCTTCCCCTGAGATAAATCAATAAATTTTTTAAGCGTTTCGATTTCCACAAAAAAGTAGCTCTTCCCTTCCTCTAATTCATCGTTCCTTCTTATCGAAGTTTTAACAACATACTTTGGAATTGTAAACTCATTTGCAAAAACAAAATAAAGTGTTTGTGCCATAATGAAATTTATTCCGATTGTTTTAATGAATGTTGTTTTGCCTGCCATATTGGAGCCTGTTATTAGTACAGATTGACTAATATTTTGCAGACTATTTGTAACCGCATCTTCGATTAAAGGATGATATAGTTTTTCAAAACTTATTTTAGCGGAATCCGTGAACAAAGGTGTTGAATGTGATTTCATTTCAGTCAAAAATGATGCTATTGAAATTGCATAATCGAGTGCTGCAACCGATTTCATAACATCATGAATTTCATTCTGATTTTTTAGCAAAACATTTACTGAACGATAATAAGCAATTATATCAAACAGCAAAAACATATTTAGATATTCAATTAGCGCAATCATCAATTCATTTTGATACTGCTTATCTATAACAAGATAGCCTAATTTTTTCTTTAATGATTTGATAATGATTTTTTTCTCAATCAGGTTTTGAATTTCATCAATACTTCCAGCATTCTTAATCTGGCTAATATTTATTGCAGCTTTTAGGAGAGAATTTAGTGATGAAAATCCGGTGAAGTATGAGTATATCTTTGAAGAATTAATCTTATGAATTATTAAATTTATTAGCAAAATACCAATGGTTATAAATAAAAATATTCCGTTAAATTGTATCAGAAACAGAGAAAGAATTGAAGCAAATGCAAATAAATAAAACAAAGAATAGTACTTGAAGTTAGGCAGGTTTTTATCCAATAATAATTGCGCAATGTAAAGAGATGAGTTTTCATCAATCTTTAACAATTCCAATTGTATTTTTTCGCGTAAATCTGAATTATCTTTGAAGGCAACATACAATTCATAACGTTTCTTTAAAAGGCTTTCATTACTTTCATAGCGATGCAGTAAGTGGTAAAGATATTGCTGCCCAATGCCCGTTAAATTTCTATCCAACTTGGAAAAGATAGAATCAAAATTCAGATCTTCCCAGGTTTTCTTATCAACAAAATCATCTGGATTTTTATTTGCAAGTAAACGATGATAAGATGAAATCAAATTTAGATCTCTTTTTTTATCAGTTTGTTTTCCCCAAACTTTTCTAAGGTTATACAGGTTTTTGTTTTTGTTGAAGAGCATTATCAATGATATAATATGTCATTCAATTATTAAAAAATATTATCTATTCATTACTTTACATTTAACAAAAAGTAATACTATAAGTTTTAATTATTACCGATAAATTGATCTCTAATTTCTAATAAATACTGATGCGCTTCCTCGTAATTGTTAGCAATCTTTCCATCAAGAATTGCTTCTTCAATTGCTTTTTTAATTTCTCCAACTTTCCGGGATGGTTTTAGGTTACAAATCGCCATTATTTCATCGCCACGAACTGGTGACTGAAATTCTCTTAGTTTATCTTTTTCCTTTACATCTCTTACCTTTTGCATAACACGTTCGTAATTGCCAAGATACTTTTCAACCTTCTGCGGATTTTTACTTGTAATATCAGCGCGGCAAAGAATGATTAAATCCTCAAGATTTTCTCCTGCATTTACAATAAATCTTCTTATTGCAGAATCTGTTACATCTTCTTTAGCCAATGCAATCGGACGCAGGTGAAGTTCAATAAGATTTTTAATATAATCCAATTTATGAAGCGGAAGTTTCATTCGTAGAAATATTTTATTCATCATTCTAGCACCGAGGTCTTCGTGTCCATGAAAAGTCCAGCCGATTCCTTCAACAAATTTTTTAGTTGGCGGTTTTGCAATATCGTGCACAAGCGCAGCAAAGCGCAACCAGACATCATCTGTTTCTTTACAAATATTATCTACAACCATGCAGGTATGTAAAAAAACATCTTTATGATGATAATCTTTTCTCTGCTCAACACCAGCCATTACGGCAATTTCAGGAAATACAATTTCGAGAACTCCGGAATCGAAGAGCAGTTTTATACCTATTGATGGTTTTGGCGAAGCAAGTATTTTAAGAAACTCATCTGTTATTCTTTCCTGCGAAACAATTGAAAGACGTTCGCGCATCATGCGGGCAGCATTTATTATTGACTCATCAACAGTAAAATTAAGCTGTGCCGCAAACCGGAAAGCACGCATTATTCTAAGTGGATCATCATCAAATGTTTTTAATGGATCTAACGGAGTTTTGATTATACTATTTTCAATATCGGAATATCCGTTAAAATGATCTATCAGTTCACCAAACGAATTTTTGTTAAGCGAGATCGCAAGTGTGTTGATTGTAAAATCACGCCGATAAATATCATCCAAAAAGTTTCCATCTTCAACAATTGGTTTACGCGTTGTTCTATCGTAAGATTCTTTTCGCGCACCAACAAATTCAACATTCATACCATCATAATCGAAATGTGCAGTTCCAAAATTTTTGTAATACGAGACATTATTTATTTTTAACACATTTGCTACAGAATGTGCAAATTCAATTCCACTACCGATTACTAAAATATCAAGATCGTTTCGATCGCGATTTAGAATTATATCCCGCACATATCCGCCGACAACAAAAACACTCTTCCCTTCACTATCGGCAACCTCTGCGATTGTGTTAATTAAAGCGAGCTTCTCAATTATTTCTTTATAAGATTTTATTTCTGATGAATTCATTGCTACTAATATAAGTTAAATTGATGCTCGCATCACGATTTTAATGATATGAGTTTCTCTAATAAAGATATCATCCTTAATTAAAATAAATGAATTCATAATTTATACTTTCATCAATGAAAATGAGTTTGATAATATTATACTTTTACCTCATCCACATCATCAACCAGAAGCGTGAATAAACCCGCAGCAATCATAGAAACACCGCCGAGCAGAAGTGCATAAATCGCTTCGCCTCCAACAACATTTTTTACAAAAAATCCTAATATTGCTGCTGCAGTTATTTGTGGAATTACAATAAAAAAATTAAATATTCCCATATAAACGCCCATCTTTTCTGCAGGTAGCGAACCTGCAAGTATGGCATAAGGCATCGCAAGTATAGAAGCCCACGCTAATCCAATCCCGAGTTCTGAAAGCAAAAGCAATTGCGGATCCTTAATTACGTAAAATGACATAAGAGCAGTACCACCAACTACCAAACTAATTAAATGAACTGTTTTCCGGTTTGTTTTTTTTGACAGCCAAACAAGCACAAATGCCATAATAGCTGCAAAACCATTATATACAGCCATTAAAACACCAACCCAATCTGCGCCTTGATTATATAATTTTGAAGCCGGATCTGTTGCTCCGTAAACGTGATGTGTAACTGCGGGCGTTGTGTAAATCCACATTGCAAATAAAGCAAACCAAGAAAAGAATTGAACAACAGCAAGTTGTTTCATTGTCTTTGGCATTTTATAAAGATCGTTTAATATTGAAACCAATCCACCTGAATTTTTATTTTGATTTGCAAATACTCCGGCAATCATTTGTAATAAACCAAAAATTATTGAACCAACAAAAAGAACATACAAACCGTAATCTTTTTCGTGAAGGATAAAAAATAAAACAGCAGAGCCGAGTAATCCGGTAACAAGCCAGATCAAACCATTTTTATTAAAGGCTTTTGCTGAGATAAGAGCTAAATCGGATGGCGATGTTTTTACGTTTAATAATTTTTTTTCATCATCGGAAAACTTTTTTAATTCTTCCGGCGAATATTCTTTAGTAGAAAATACAGTGTAAAGTACCGCCAGTAAAAAAACTAATCCGCCTATATAAAATGAAAACTTAACAGAATCAGGAATTTCTCCAGCGCCTGCTGTGTTGGAAATTCCGAACCAGTTAGTCATCATATAAGGCAAAGCCGAAGCCACAATTGCGCCGATACCTATAAAAAAACTTTGCATCGAAAAACCGATTGTGCGTTGTTCGGATGGAAGCATATCGCCGACAAAAGCACGGAATGGCTCCATCGAAATATTTATTGAAGCATCCATTATCCACAACATTCCAGCAGCAACCCAAAGCATAGGAGAGTTGGGCATAAAAATAATTGCAGTTGATGCGAGAATTGCACCAACCAGAAAAAACGGTCGGCGTCTTCCAAGTTTGTTCCAGGTTTTATCACTCAAATGACCTATGATTGGCTGAATAATCAAGCCTGTAACAGGCGCAGCAATCCATAAAATAGGAATAGCATCAATGCTTGCGCCGAGTGTTTCAAATATCCTGCTTACGTTCGCATTTTGAAGCGCAAAACCGAATTGAATACCGAGGAATCCGAAACTCATATTCCAGATTTGCCAAAAAGAAAGACGTGGTTTGCTCATTTTATTTCCATTGTTAAATGTTTTATTGATGTGCTGAAAAATAGTAAATGATAGTTAATTTAGATAATGAAAGCACTGGCTTTTTACTTTATTAAAATTTTCTTAATAAACTACTTTAGCAAATAATTGGAAATATCAGAGATCATAAATAAAATTTTAAGTGTTCCGCATGCAGCTTTTTTTTATACGCCGCCAATTTACGGCAGCAGTAAATCATACCTGTTTTTAAAGCCTAAACAAGTTGTTACAATAAAATCTGGATTAAATATTGAGGAGAAACTAAAATCCGTTGATGAATTAATTTCAAAAGGATTTGATGGATATGCATTGCTGAATTATGAAGCGGGTTATTTATTTGAAAAATCATTCAACAAGTATTTACCAAAGAATATAAATCTGATTCAGTTTTTCTTTTACAATCCAGAAGATGTTTTTGAAATAAATTCATCAAAAATTGATCTTACGATTAGTGATAATTTCATCGTTAATAATTTTAAGCTGAACACAACAAGAAAAGAATTTGATAAATCCATAAACAAAATAAAATCTTTAATAGCCGAAGGCGATACTTATCAGGTTAATTACACAGTAAAAGGAAAGTTTAATTTTTCCGGCTCCTTTGCCGGATTGTTTGCCAATCTTGTTTTTAATCAATCAGCGCGTTACACATCGTTTATTAAAAACAAGAATAAACTTATCATTTCGCTTTCACCGGAATTGTTTTTTGAAACTGACTTAAAAAAAATAATTTCAAAACCAATGAAAGGAACGACGCAAAGAGGCGTTGATGTTACAAGTGATTCTTTTGCAGAATACAATTTAAGAAACAGCACAAAGAATATTGCAGAAAATGTAATGATAGTTGATTTGATTCGTAATGATCTTGGTAGAATAAGCAAATATGGCTCGGTAAAAGTAAAAGATATTTTTGAAGTCCAAAAATATGAATCGGTTTTTCAGATGATAAGCACGATTGAAGGAAAGCTTAAAAGGAATAAACATCTAAGCGATATTATTAAAAATATTTTTCCTTGCGGATCAATTACAGGTGCCCCTAAAATTAGAACAATGGAAATAATCAAATCACTCGAAAAAGAAGAACGCTGCATTTATACAGGTTCAATAGGACTGATTAGAAACAGAAAGATTACATTTAACATTCCTATTAGAACTTTATTGATTGATAAAAATACAAACACCGGCGAGATTGGTTTGGGAAGCGGAATAGTTTGGGATAGCAGCGCCGATGAGGAATACAATGAAACTTTACTGAAAGGAAATTTTTTAACTCATCCCAATAAACACTTTGAGATTTTTGAAACTATGAAGATTGAAAACGGAAATATTAAACTGTTAAAACATCATTTAGAAAGAATGAAAAGTACAGCGGACTATTTTCTTTTTTGCTTTGATGCAACAATAATTAAGGATTTTATTTCTGCAATAAAAACTCAAAATCCAAATGGCACAAAAAGAATTAAGTTGCTATTAAGTAAGTCAGGCAGTTTGAGATTTGAAATAACTGAATTACCAGTAAATAAGGCTGAAATAAATATTATCATTTCCACTAAAAGAATAAGTTCAACAGATAAGTTCCAGTATTTCAAAACAACAAACCGAAGTTTGTACGATAGTGAAACAAAAAAATATTCTACAAAAGGATTTTTTGAGGTTATCTATTTTAACGAACGAAATGAACTTGCTGAAGGTGCAATTACAAATATTTTTGTAAGAAAGGGTAAAGTTATTTTTACTCCGCCAATTAAGTGTGGATTACTATCTGGTATTTACAGAAAATATTTAATGAACAAAAATTCTATGATAAAAGAAAAAACTTTATACTTGCAGGATTTGATTGATGGAGATGAAATATTTTTAACCAATGCACTGCGTGGCAAAGTTAAAGTTAATCGTTTGTTCCTTAATGATAATGATTTTGTAACCCCAAAGAATTTTTAGTTTATTTTCTATATTTTGCAGCATAATAAAATATCGAATCAGCAATGACAAAAAGAATAAATGAAACATCACAAAGAAAAAAAGAGCATATAGAATTATGTCTCACAGATGAAGTTTCATTTCGTTTAAAAACAAACGGATTTGATAGATATGAATTCATTCATTATGCAATTACTGAAGTTGATATCTCAAAAATCACGTTTAACCGGATTCTTTTTAATAAAGCAATCAATTATCCATTCCTGATTTCGAGTATGACAGGCGGAACTGAAAATGCCACATCAATAAATCAAAGATTAGCTGTTATTGCGGAAGAATTAAAAATCCCAATAGGTGTTGGAAGTCAGCGACAGGCTTTAGAAAACAAAGAGTTTCATCACAGTTACAGAATAATTCGCGATAGTGCGCCTTCCGTTCCGGTGCTTGCAAATATTGGTGCCGCTCAGTTAGTTCAGTCAAATAATATTAAAGATATTTTATGTTTGATTGAGATGCTTCAAGCTGATGCATTAATAATTCATTTTAATCCGCTTCAAGAATTGATGCAAGAAAACGGCGATACAAATTTTGCAGGAGCATTAAATAAGATTGAAAAACTTTGCAAGCAATCCCCTGTTTCGGTTATTGCAAAAGAAGTTGGCGCTGGTATAAACAAACATGCAGCAATTAAACTTTTGGATTGCGGTGTTAGTGGTATTGATGTTGCTGGTGCCGGCGGAACAAGCTGGGCTGGTGTGGAATTAAAAAGAAGTAAAAAAGATAATCCGATTTTTTGGGATTGGGGTTTGCCAACATCTTATTGCTTAAAAGAGATTTTTCAGCTTAAAAATAAATATGAATTTATTTTAATTGGCTCGGGCGGAATAAATACAGCCGATGATCTTGCAAAAGCATTTGCATTTGGTTCTGATCTTGCTGCTTCAGCTAGAATTATTTTACAAAAATTATTAAATGAAAATGAACAAGCGGTTATTGATTTAATAACCGGCTGGTTTGATAATCTAAAAAAAATAATGTTTTTAACAGGATCGCAAAACCTTGATGAATTTAAAAAGGGTAAACTCATAAAGAAGGAAGATTTGTTTTGAATCATACACAAATAAATAAATACATTTCGTTCTACGAACGTGAAAGAAAAATCATTGATAAGAAACTTGCAGCCGCATTGTCTAAAAGAAAACCGGAAACATTATACAGTCCTGCGTCATATATTTTGGAAAGCAGTGGAAAGCGTTTGCGTCCTTTGCTTGTTATATTATCGGCAAAGGCTGTGGGCGCAAAACCTTCGCAGGTTTATAATGCTGCCATTGCAGTTGAAATGCTGCATAACTTTACTCTTGTTCACGACGATATTATGGATAATGCAGATTTACGCCGCGGTAATTTAACGCTGCATAAAAAGTATAATTTAAATACGGCAATACTTGCAGGCGATTCTTTGCTTGCTGTTGCTTACGAATATCTTTTAAAAGATTGTAACGGAAATGCAAAGCATGCAATCAGTTCATTTACTAAAGGTTTGATTGAAGTTTGCGAAGGACAAAGTTTTGACACCGAATTTGAAAAACGAAAATCCGTTTCGCTGAATGAGTATTTAATAATGGTTCGTAAAAAAACCGCCGCACTTGCACAGATGTGCTGCGAGCTTGGTGCATATCTTTCAAATGGAAGCATACAGGATATAAAAGCGCTTTCCGATTATGGAAATTATCTTGGTATTGCTTTTCAAATTCAGGATGATCTTTTGGATATTACAGCTGATAAAGTAGAGTTTGGAAAAATGATTGGCGGCGATTTAATTGAAGGCAAAAAAACTTTCCTGTTTATTAAAGCACTCGAAAAAGCAGACGGAGCAGATCTTAATGCGCTTCAAAAAGTCATTATTAATAAAGGAATAAAATCAAATCAAATTAATAAGTATAAAAAACTGTATGAAGATCTCGGGGTAATTGAAGATGCAAAAACAGCGATCCGCAATTATACAAACAAAGCACTTCATTCGATTGATAAGATCTCCAATAAAAATGAAATTGGAATTTTTTACTGGCTGGCTGATTCACTAATCAAAAGAAATAAATAATGATTGAGAAAAACGTAACTATCGTGAACAAAGCCGGGCTTCACACTCGACCGGCTGCTACTATTGTAAAACTTGCAGCCAAATATAAAAGCGAGTTTTATATTTATCGGGACGGAATGAGCATCAACGGAAAAAGTATAATTGGAGTTATGACACTTGCTGCTGAAATGGGCTCCGAAATTAAACTAACATTTGAAGGACCTGATGAAGAACAAGCTTGTGAAGAAATTGCATCATATTTTGAAAGAGGATTTGACGAATTATGAGATCATTTAAAGACATTTATAAAAATGCGGATAATAAAATTGCCGGCATTGCTGCAGCGCCTGGTATTGTTATCGGCAAAGTTTATCTTTTTTCAAAAGAAAAACTTGAGATTAGCAAAGCCCCAATTACAGATGCTGAAGAAGCAATTAAAAATTTTCACGAAGCATTAAAACATTCAAAAAAAGAATTAAACAAAGTGTTTGGTTTTGCCCGCGAAAATATGGATGATATACGTGCTGCAATATTTGAAGCACAGCTTATGATACTTGATGATCCGATATTAATTAAAACAATTGAAGATAGAATTTCCAATGAAATGATTCAACCAGAGTTTATTGTTTCAAATGAAATTTCAAAGTATCAGGAATTGATGTTTGTATCTCACGAATCATATATGAAAGAACGCGCTCAGGATATTGAAGACATAAAACACAGGATCATTCGTAATCTTCAGAAAAAAAGATGGCAATCGAAAATTGAAAAGAATTTAATTGTCGTAAGTGAATCTTTAACGCCTGCCGATACTTTACTTTTTTCGCGCCGTCAATCACAAGCATTTGTTACAGATCATGGAGGATTGACATCACACGCAGCAATTATTTCTCGTTCATTAAATATTCCTGCAGTAGTTGGCACTCATAATGCAACACACATCATTAAAGATGGCGATACAGTTATTGTGGATGGATTTCATGGTTACATCGTTACAAATCCAACTAAAGAACAAATTGAGTTCTTTACTCAAAAACAAAAAAAATTAGTTGAGCTGCAAAAAGGACTTGAAGAACTTAAAAACAAGCCAACAGTAACACTTGACGGCAAAGAAATTTCTCTTGAAGCAAATGTTGATGTAACAGGCGAAATTGATATGGTAATAACAACTGGCGCCGAAGGAATTGGATTATATCGTTCCGAGCAAATTCTTGACGAACTTGGTGAGTTTCCAAATGAGGAAGAGCAAACTGTTATTTATTCAAAGTTGTCTGCACGAATGTATCCTAAGTTTGTTACAATCAGGGCGTTTGATATTGGCGGAGATAAGTTTAAGATAACCGATTACAAAGAACCAAATCCGTTTTTAGGATTGCGCGGTGTAAGATTTCTTCTTGCAAACGAGTCTCTTTTTAAGACGCAGATCCGTGCGGTGCTGCGGGCAAGCGAAAATAAAAATATTCGTTTAATGATACCTATGATTTCTTCGCTTGATGAAGTTTGGAGATCATTAAAACTGATACAAGATTGTAAAAGCGAGCTGAAAAAAGATAAGGTAAAATACGACACACATATAAAAGTTGGAATTATGGTTGAAGTTCCTTCCGCAGCTGTTATGGCTAAAGAGTATGCTGAAGAAATTGATTTCTTTAGTATCGGAACTAATGATCTGATACAATATATGATGGCAGTTGATAGAGGAAATGATCTTGTTTCAAATCTTTATCAGGAATTCAGTCCGGTAATTATTAAAACCATCCATTACATTGTAGAAGCAGCAAAGCATACAAAAATACCTGTAAGCATTTGCGGTGAAATGGCAGCCGATACGCTTGCTATTCCATTGCTTGTTGGATTGGGTCTGGAATCGCTCAGCATGTCGCCAGCAACAATACTTTATGCAAAGCATATCATTAGAAATTTTGAATATAAAAAAGCAAAAATACTTGCGGATGAATGTTTGAAATGCAAAACAGAAATTGAAATACATAAGTTAGTCGGAAAGTTTTTTGACGATAACAACATTACAAGAACAAGGAATATTTTATAATGACAATAAAAGAATATGTAAATAAATATGATCCTCAGAATCAGTTTGATGTGCTTGTAAATTCTTACAAACAAATAGAATTTGCATGGGAAAATAAATTTTCAATTGGAGGGATAAACTCAATTGAAATAAAAAATATTGTTATTAGCGGATTGGGCGGTTCTGCAATTAGCGCAGATTTAATTAAAAATTTTTTAGGCAATGAATTATCTGTTCCTGTAGTTGTAAACAGAAATTATTTATTACCCAAATTTGCAGATTCAAATACATTATTTATTGCTTCATCATATTCAGGGAATACAGAAGAGACAATATCAGCGCTTGGACAAGCTGTTGAACTTGGGTGTAAAATAGTTTGCATAACAACTGGCGGTGAGGTTGAATCTATCGCAAAGAAAAATAACATTCCCGTTATAAAATTGCAGGCTGGATTTCAACCGCGCTATGCACTTGGAATGGGATTTTTTTCTCTGCTAAAAGTTTTTCAGGAATTAAATCTTGTATCAAACCAAACAGAAATTGTTAACAAGATAATTAATCTATGGAAAGAAAAAGGACTGGAATATTTTCTTGATGAAAACAGAGCTTATAAAATTGCTGAATCATTAGCCGGTTTTATTCCTGTAATTTACTCTGTGGCTGATTCTACATCAGCAGTTGGTTACAGATTTAAATGCCAGTTGAATGAAAATTCAAAAGTTCATGCTTTTCATAATGAAATTCCTGAAATGAATCATAACGAAATTATCGGTTGGGAATCTTATCAGGAAAAAACATTCCATTCAAAAATCATAAACATTTTGGATGAAACTTATCATGCCCAGATTAAAAAACGATTTGAGATTATTTCGGAGATTTTTAATAATTCAAAAGCAGAAGTGATTAATATTCAAAGCAGCGAAGCAAACTATAAGGTTCGTTTGCTGGATTTGATTTATTACACTGATTGGATTTCATATTATCTGGCTGTTATTCGTGGATTTGATCCGAGTGAAATTGATAATATTCACTTGCTTAAAAATAAATTGATGTGATTACTACTACTATTTTTTTAAGATAGTAAACTATTACTCAACTTATTAAATGTAAAATATGTTAACTGTTTTAGAATCCATAAAGCTCTCTACTGAATATCTTGAAAAAAAAGGTGTTGAATCTCCACGTGCAAATGCTGAAATACTTCTTGCAGATATTTTAAGATGCAAAAGATTAGAATTGTATCTTTCCTTTGATAAACCGCTTGCTGAAACAGAAGTGAATCACTATCGGGAGTTTATAAAAAAAAGAGGCAACAGAATTCCTTTACAATACATAATCGGCAATATTGATTTCTATGGACTGAATCTGATTGTAAATGAAAGCGTTTTAATTCCAAGACCGGAAACAGAGCTGCTTGTTGAAATTATTATTGAGCAGAACAAAACATCAAATCATTTACGTATTTTGGAAATTGGAGTAGGAAGCGGCAATATCTCGTTATCACTGCTAAAAAATCTTAATTGCAAAGTTGTTGCAATTGATATAAGTGAAGAAGCTCTAAAAGTAGCTGAACACAATGCAGCAAATAATTTATTACAAGAATATTTTGAGTTGAAGCATTTTGATATTTTGAAAGACGATATAAACCAATTGGCAAAATTTGATATTATTGTTTCGAATCCGCCTTATGTTTCTAATAACGATTATGAAATGCTTGAACCGGAGTTGAAACTTTATGAACCTAAAATCGCATTAACTGATTATGCTAACGGATTATCTTTTTATAAACATATCATTTCAATTGCCAATAGTTTGTTAAATAAACCAGGCAGAATTTATTTTGAGATCGGTAAAGATCAATCACCAAATGTTAAAAAATACTTTGTGGAAAATAATTTTGGAAATATTCAGATAATAAAAGATTATGCCGGCATTGAAAGAATAATTTGCGGAGACGCTATATGAGAGCTTTAGTGCAGCGTGTTTCTGAAGGCGGTGTTTATATTGCTGATCATAATTATAAAGCCGAAATTGGAAAAGGATTAGTAATTCTTCTGGGAATTAAATCTGATGATAAAAGCGAAGACGTAATTTTTGTTGCGGATAAATGCTCGAACCTGAGAATTTTTGAAGATGATAACGGTAAAATGAATTTATCCTTAAAAGATATTGATGGAGACGTATTAATAATATCACAATTCACTTTGTACGGCGATGCACAAAAAGGAAACAGACCTTCATTTACTGAAGCTGCTCGACCTGAAATTGCAATTCCACTTTATGAAAGTTTTATTAACAGAATGAAAATGAATCTTGGAAATGAAAAAGTTAAATGCGGTATTTTTGGTGCGATGATGCAAGTAAAAATCCTTAATGATGGACCGGTTACCATTCTTATCGAATCAAAATCGCAGGCAAATAATTGAACCCTGTTTTAATGTTATTTGTTGATGGAGTTGGCATCGGCAAAAAGGATTATGAATATAATCCGTTCTTTAAATACGGATTTAATACTTTTGAAAAATTATTCGGCGAGATTCCACATCTTGAAAAACAGCGCATAGAAAAAAACGGAATGTTTCTTTTTCCATGCGATACAAGATTGGGCGTTGAAGGTTTACCTCAAAGCGGAACCGGACAGGTTTCTATTTTTTGCGGAGTAAATGCTGCAAAGTTTGTTGGAAAACATTTTGGACCTTTTCCATATTCAACAACAATTCCAATTATTGCTGAACAAAATATCTTTAAATATTATAAGGACTTGAATCTTAAAGCATACTTTGCAAATGCTTATCCAAAAAGTTTTTTTGATTACATAGATTCAGGAAAATCCCGGCTTAATGTAACTGCTTTATGCTGCAAGTTTGCCAATATCAAACTAAATACTTCTGATGATATTGAAAATGGGAATGCTATAACTGCCGAGATTACAAATGAAAGGTGGAATAAAAAATTAAATTCTAAATTGAAAATATTGAAGCCGGAAACTGCAGCCCGAAGACTGCTTAAAATTGCTGCTAATAATGATTTTACCTTACATGAGTTTTACTTAACGGATCATTTAGGGCATGGAAGAATTAAGGATGAATTTGATAATATTTACAAAAACTTGGATTTATTTTTATTTACCATACTAAATGAAATGGACAAAGAAAAATTAACATTAGTATTATGTTCTGATCATGGCAACTTAGAAGATTTATCGGTAAAAACACATACTATGAATCCAGCAATTACAATTACCGCAGGTAAAAACGCCGATAAATTAGCGGAAAACATAAAAGATTTAACAGATATTAAACAATCAATAATAAAATTTTATACGTGAAGGATCATCCTTTTATAAAATTTACTCTGCTATTCATAATTGGAGTTCTGGCAAGGAATTTTTTCATTTGCAGTTCTTTGCAGTATTTAATACTTATTTTTTTACTTGGCATTGTTTACTTTTCATTCAAGTTATTTGTTAAAAACAAATCACGCTCTTCCCTTCCTAATACTTCTGCTAAACTTATACTCAACATTATTTCATCATTTATTTTTTTTCTTGCTGGTGTATTTATAGCTCAAATAAATAAAGTAGAAATCAACTCAGTGCTTGATAAATATTATAAAGAAAAGAATGTAAAATTGTACGCTGAAGTTTTAAACGTTGAACTAAAAAAAACTTATGAAATTGCATTTACCATTGAGATAGATTCAATATTTATTGATGGCAAAACTTTACGAAACCCTGAAAAACTAATTTGTAAATTCAGAGGTAATTCGGTTCAACAAAAATATCTTTATCAAAAACTAAACGCTGGCAATAAAATTTATTTAACAGGAACATTTCAAAAAGGGAGAGGTAAAAGAAACCCCGGTGAGTTTGATTATGATAAATACTTAAAGTCAAAAGGGATCTCGGGTCTATTTGTTTCTTACGAAACCGATTCCGTAAAAATTATTTCTGACGATAAAGATTATTTTAAATCATTTCTTCATTCTATTAGAAAGAGTATTGATCAAACAATCCACGATTTACATAATGAACAAACTGCCGGATTACTGCGCGGTTTACTTTTAGCCGATAGAAGTGAAATTGATTATGAAACGAAAATCGAATTTATTAATTCGGGTGTTGTACACATACTCGCTGTTTCAGGATTAAACATCGGTTACATACTGATTATTTTTTTAATCATATTTGGACGCTTTGGTATCTACCTTCGCTCAATTTTTACATTAACAGGGTTATTTTTATTTCTTTTTATAATTGGTATTCAGCCTTCTGTTTTTCGTGCCACGCTTATGGCTGCAATTATTATAATTGCTTTTCTAACAAACAGAAGCACAAACGTAATAAATTCTATTTCATTAGCGGCGGTTATCATTTTAATTTTTAATCCTGATGATATTTATGACCCGGGATTTCAATTATCATTCGCTGCGGTTTTAGCAATGGTTTTGCTTTATCCATTTTTTCAAAAAATAATTTACCGGTTAAAACTTAAAAGCAAGTTAGTTGAAAACGTTTTACTATTTTTTTGTGTTTCATTAAGTGCACAAATCGGCACACTACCCTTTACTCTTGCGTATTTCAGTAAGCTATCCATAATAGCTTTGTTAGCAAATCTAATTGTGATTCCTTTAAGCGGGTTAATACTTGCGCTCGGATTTATTACTGTGGCTCTCGGCGTAATTTCAACTGCGGCAGCAGGATATTTTGCTGCAGCTAACAATCTTTTTTCTTACTTAATGATGGAGTTCATTAGACACACAGGCAGATTGGAATTTTCATTTTTATGGATAAGAAATTACTCATTGTACGACGCACTTGTGTTTTATTTTTTTCTTGGTTTTTTATTCTTTGCACTTAAACAAATAAGTAAACCAATTCTTGTTTTTTTTATACTTATTATCTCAACGATGTCAATCTTTATTTTTTCTTCTTTTGACGATAAAGAACTTTTAGAGAAAAATAAACTAAGTGTTTTAATGATTGATGTTGGGCAGGGCGATTCTTTCCTGATCAAATTTCCGAATGGAAAAACTGCATTGATTGACGCAGGAGAGGCAAATCAATTTATTGATAACGGTGAGAGAATAATTATTCCATTATTAGATTATTTGGGAATAGATAAAATTGATTACGGTTTTATCTCGCACTTAGATATGGATCATTACGGAGGATTTATTTCGCTTATTCAGAATGATAGAATAAAAGAAATTTTTCGTCCGTTACCTGATTCAAGTAAAAAATCATTAAGACTTGAAAAATTCTTGATAGATAAAAAAATAAAAACAGATTTTTATAATAAAACATCTTTGCAAATTGGTAATACAAAGGTTTATATTTTAAATGAACCTTTTAGTGCAGTCTATTCTTCTTTTTCAAGCAACGATAAAAGCGGAATTTTGAAGATTGTTTATGATGAAATCTCATTCTTGTTTGTTGGAGATTGTGAATTTCCGGGTGAATATTTTTTAGCTAATAACTTTAGAAATATGCTTGATTCTGATGTTCTTAAAGTCGGGCATCATGGAAGCCCGTCCGGTTCATCAAAAACTTTTTTAGATTTGGTTACGCCAAAAATTTCTTTGGTAAGCGCAGGAATTAAGAACAAATTTTCCCATCCGTCCGAAAGAGTTATTAATTCTCTGAAGAATGTTAATTCTAAAATCTATAGAACTGATCTTATTGGAGCTGTGCTTCTTCAATCTGATGGAAAGAAAATACAAGCAATAAACTGGAAATAACTTTAAATTAAAATAAGAGGAAATATTATGTCAAAAGAAATTCAAGTTGGAATAATAATGGGAAGCGATTCCGATTTACAGGTTATGAAAGAAGCTTCCGAAATACTTAAAGAGTTTGGTATCTCTAATGAAATGAAAATAATTTCAGCGCACCGCAGCCCGAACATTCTTGCGGAGTATGCAGGCAATGCCCATAAAAACGGGATGAAAATAATTATAGCAGGCGCAGGCGCAGCAGCACATCTACCTGGCGTTACTGCGGCTTTTACGCCTTTGCCAGTAATTGGTGTACCGATAAAATCAAAATCACTTGACGGGTTAGATTCATTGTTATCCATTGTTCAAATGCCTTCTGGTGTTCCTGTAGCAACTGTTGCTATCAATGGAGCAAAAAATGCAGGAATACTTGCTGCGCAAATTCTTGCAACTTCAAACGATGAACTTCAAAAAATTATAATTGAATTTAAGAAAAAACTTTCTGTAGAATCAAACCGTAAAAATGAAATAATATCAAACGTAATGTAAATGAGTGATTCATTTCATAGTTCAAAACACTTTAATTGTTAGTTGAAACTCAATTTAATAACTTTACCATCATTTTTAATCAAATTAGGATGTTAATGAAAAATCTTATCGCATTATTTTTCTTTTTATTTTTAGTTGTTTCATGCTCAAACAAAACTGATCAGGAATATTTTGATCAGGCAACCAAAGAATTAAAGGAAAATAAGGTTACTGCAGCTATCGCTACATTACAAACATTATTAATTGAGCACCCGAAAAGTAAATTGGGCGCAAAAGCTTTAATACAAATTGCATCAATTTATGAATCGGAAAAAGTACCTAACAAATCACGGAAAGATTCTTTTGATTCGGCACAGAAATTTTTAATGGAAGTTTATGAAAAATATCCATCTGACGCTGAAGCGCCCAATGCTCTTTTCAAATGTGCTTTCATTCTTGCAAATGAATTAGAGGATTACGACAAGGCTACAAAAGTTTATAAATTATTTATCGAGAAATATCCGGATCACGAATATGCAGCGATAGCAAAAGACGAGCTTGATATAATGGGTATTCCACCGGAAGATCTTCTCAAGCGCGTTCAATCAGCAAATAAATGAGTAAATCATTTTCCGAATATAAAAGCTATCTTGATCCTCAGATCATTTCGCGAATTAGCAGCCTTGATTTGCGCGCCCGTTTGGTAGTTGAAGGTTTTATGGTTGGCTTGCATAAAAGTCCGTATCATGGTTTTAGTGTTGAGTTCTCGCAGCATCGCCCTTATATGCAGGGAGATAATTTAAAGAATGTTGATTGGCGCGTGTTTGGTAAAACAGAAAAGTTTTTCATCAAACAGTATGAGGAAGAAACAAATCTACGAAGCTACATTATTCTTGATAGCAGCAAATCAATGAGCTATTCATCAAATAAAACAATCTCAAAACTTGATTATGCTTCTACACTTGTTGCCGCTTTATCTTATATGATGATAAAACAACAGGATGCAGTTGGACTTACAATTTATTCCGATACAATTCAAAAATATCTGCCGCCAAAAGGATCCAATAGTTATTTGCAGCAAATATTAAAAGAACTTGCCGGATTGAATGCTTCGTCACAAACCAATACCGCAGATGCGCTTATAAAAGTAGCAGAAAAAATTAAACGAAAAGGGCTCGTAATTATTATTTCGGATTTTTTCGACGATGTTGATAAAACGCTGAATGCAATTAAACATTTTGCTCATCAAAAAAATGAGGTGATAATTTTTCAAATACTTGATCCGATGGAAAAAACTTTTGGATTCGGAAGCGATGCTGTTTTTAAAGATCTTGAATCTGATGAGGAAATAACAACCCAACCTTATCAAATTCAAAAAGCATATCAGCAGGCAATGATTGAATTTACAAACAGAATTAAACGCGAATGTCTAAATTCTAACTTTGATTATAATTTACTTGATACCTCTGTACCTTTTGATAAAGCTCTTTTCAGCTATATACAGAAACGTTCACGATTGCATTAGATCGTTTATCTCGTTATAGTATCGGGTTGATAATGAATCCGAGTATTCATGAGATTTTGATTCAATAATTATTCTAACAACTGGCTCCGTATTTGATTTCCTAAAATGAACCCAGTGATCTTCAAAATCTATTCTTAATCCGTCTTCAATGTTTATCTTTTCATTATAATATTTTTTTATTAACCTGTCAATAACAACATCTGGCAAAACATTTTTTAATTCAATCTTTCTTTTTGTAATAAAGTATTTCGGCAATCTGTTTTTAACTTCAGAAAGTTTTTGATTTGATTCAGCTAAATATTGAAGCACAAATGCAATACCTACTAAAGCATCTCTTCCGTAATGCAATTCAGGATAAATTACTCCACCGCTTCCCTCACCGCCGATTACCGCATTAACTTCTTTCATCTTCAAAACTACATTTGCTTCGCCAACGGGCGATCTGAATACTTTGCTGTTATAAAGTTTTGCAACATCTTCTACACCACGGGTTGTTGAAAGATTTACAACAACATTTCCGATAGATTTATTCAGTACAAAATCGGCAGCAAGTGTTATTGTATTTTCTTCTCCGAACGGTTCACCTTTATCTGTAATTAAAACTAAACGATCAACATCAGGATCAACAACTACTGCAAAATCAGCATTGTGCTGTTTTACTGCTCTCATTGTTTCAACAAGATTTTCCGGTAATGGTTCAGGAAGACGAGGGAAAACTCCAGTCTTTTCACAATTCATTTCCGTAACTTCGCAGCCAAACTGTTTTAGTAAATCCGGAATGCAATATGCTCCAGCGCCGTTAACACAATCAGCAAGAACTTTAAATTTTTTATTCTTAATCCTTTCAATATCTATTATTGGAAGATTTAAAACATCATGAATATGTTTAGTTAGCCCTTCTTCATAAACAGTTCTTGTGCCTAATTCATTCCACTTTCTGTAAACAGGTTTATGATCTAAAAATGTCTTCATTATATTGTGTTCATCCGGCGACATAAATTGCCCGGTTCCATTCAATAGTTTTAAAGCATTCCATTCATTCGGATTATGACTTGCAGAAATAGCAATGCCGCCCTGTGCATTCAAAGTTTTAACGGTGTACTGCACAGTTGGTGTTGGACAAATTCCAATATCAATCACATCAAGTCCTTTTGCGAGCAATGTTCCTGTAACAATCTGATTTACCATCTCACCGCTAATGCGCGCATCGCGACCAACAACAACCTTTCCACTGCCGATAAAATCTGCGTAAGCATTTGTATATTTAATGATTACTTCAGGATCAAGCCCGTTGCCAACCAAACCGCGTATTCCTGATATACTTACCATTAATGTGGACATTTGTACTCCAATAAATTCGCTGTAAAAATAATAATTAAATGATTATCTTTTTGTAAAATTGCATATCAATATGAAAAAGAAAATTGAACAGATCGCTAAACTTTTGATTGAATATTTTGGAATTCCAAAGAGACCCAAAAAGCTTCCTGATCCGCTTGATACCATAATTGGAACAATACTTTCTCAAAACACAAACGATAATAATTCTTATAAAGCTTATATCAACTTAAAAGAAAATTTTAATAACTGGGACGAACTTTCCACTCTAAAACCGCTACAAATTGAAAATTATATTAAGGTTGGTGGGCTCGGTAATCAAAAATCAAAAGCAATTTATGAACTGCTTCAATCGTTAAAGAAAAAGCAGAAATCCGTTTCACTCAATTATATAAGAGATAAATGTGATAACGAAATTCTTGAAGAACTAATTTCTTTTAACGGAGTTGGTGTTAAAACTGCAAGCTGTGTTTTGCTTTTTTCGCTTGGTAGAAATGTTTGCCCGGTTGATACACATGTTCATCGAACTTTGAATAGAATAGGATTAGTTAAAACAACAAACCCTGAGAAAACATTTTACAAACTGCAAAATAATTTACCCGAAGGAACAGCACATTCATTTCATACAAATCTAATTTTACTTGGAAGAGAATTTTGTAAGCCATCAAAACCAAACTGTCCCGCTTGCCCATTGTATAAAGTTTGTAAGTACGGTCAAAAGACGAAATCTTTCGACAAGATGTATAAAAAGAATTTTTTTTTACTTTTGGATAATTTATAATAGCTGCTAAAAATGATATTATACATTAGAATATATTGTTTAGAACAAACATAATTATTACTTATTTTTCTTTTGAAATAAAATAAATTTAAGATAAAATGGAGAAAATAATGATGAATAAAAGCATAGAACTATTAAATAAAGCTATTGCTGATGAACTACTTGCAGTTCACCAATACATGTATTTTCATTTCCTATGTGATGATCAAGGTTATGATTTGCTTGCTGGATTATTCAAGCGCACAGCTATTGAAGAAATGATGCATGTGGAAAAACTTGCTGAAAGAATATTGTTTCTTAAAGGCGAAGTTGAAATGATGGTTGGTGGAAATGTTCAAAAATTAAAAGATGTTAACCAAATGCTTGAACTTGCCACAAGCATGGAACAATCCAGCGCACGCGATTATAATATGTGGGCAAATGAATGTTCACAAAATGCCGATTCTCAAAGCAAACAAATATTTGAAAGTCTGGTTGCTGATGAAGAACGTCATTTTGATCAATACGATACAGAGCTGGATAATCTTAAAAAATTTGGCGATAGATATCTTGCTTTGCAGTCAATAGAAAGAAGCAAGAATTTATCTGTTACCGGTCGTCCGGTTGATTAACAATTTTTTTAAAATGATTTGCTTTCTAATTCAATTAATAAAGTGTTGTTAAATTAAATATCTTTCAAAAAATCGAAGGGAAGAAAAATGAAAAAAATGTTTCTGGTTCTTATGTTGTTGTTTGGATTTACTTTCCAAACGGCTTTTGCAACCGATGGATATTATCGCCACGGTTATGGTATCAAGTATTCAGCTCTTGCAGGTTCCGGTGTTGCGGTTTCGTTAAGTTCGCTTGGTGCTATTTCAAATCCGGCATCAATTGCTAATCTTAATACTTCTTTTGAGTTTAATGCTTCTTATTTTAGCCCCGAACGTTACTTTCAAGTGCAAGGTAGTCCTAGCAGATTTCCTGGTACATTTGGATTAACACCTGGAAAAATCGAGAGTGATGAAACATCATTCTATTTCCCTACACTCGGGTTTAACTATCGAATAAGTGAGGCAACTGCCGTGGCTCTTTCACTTTATGGAAATGGCGGAATGAATACGGATTATCCAACTGCAGTTTTTTATGATCCAACTTCAGGTGAAACAGGCGTAAATATAGAACAAATGTTTGGCAATTTAACATTTGCTCTTAAACTTGGTGAAAATCATTCAATTGGTGTTGCTGGTATTTTTGGCTGGCAGAGATTTGCCGCTAAAGGTTTATTATCATTTGGTGGATATTCAAGTGATCCTGCAAATCTTTCAGGCAACAGCTGGGCAACAGCAATGGGCTACGGATTTAAGGTCGGCTATCAAGCACAATGGGCTGAAGATTTTAGATTTGGCGCTGCTTATCAATCAAAAATCTCTATGGGTGAGTTCGATCGTTATGCAGGATTATTTGCCGAAAAAGGTGATTTTGATGTCCCTGCAAGCTGGCAGGCTGGCGTTGCTTTTACACCTGGCGATTGGAGCATTTTATTTGACGTTAAACAAATTCTTTATAGTGAAATTAAATCTGTTGGAAATCCATTTCTACCAAATTTAGCTACTTCTCCACTTGGCACTGATGAAGGTGCTGGCTTTGGCTGGAATGATATTTTGATATTCAAAAGCGGTTTAATGTATTCCGGATTTTGCAGCTGGGATATTATGCTTGGTTATTCTCTTAGCCAGCAGCCAATTCCACAAACAGAAGTTATGTTTAACATTTTAGCTCCTGCTGTTATTCAAGATCAGGTAACTTTTGGTGTCTCAAAAAGATTTGCAAACAAACATGAAGTTACAGTTGCATTTATGTACGCATTTGAAAATTCAGTTATTGGACCTAACGCTCTTGAAGTTCCAAACCAGCAAACAATTCGTGTTGGAATGAAACAATTCCAAATAGAAATAGGTTATGCAATTGGCAGTTTTTAGTTAATTGTATTTTTATTTAAGGGCATCTGTTGGATGCCCTTTTAATTTTTTAACCATTCAAAAGGATTTTATGATGATAAAAAAAATACTTTTTCTAATTCTGATCACTTGGTTTGCGTCTGCTTCTTTTGCTGCCGATCATGGTATTTACATGAAGATTATTAAAAACGCTAAAGGTGATTACAGCCAGATTGGAGATCAGGTTAAGCAGGCAATTAAATCGGCAGGTTTTAATCTTCTTGCCGATAGAGAAGTTGCAACTCCCGATCGAGTAAAAAAAGACAAGAAAAATCTCTGCGGTTATAAAGGCAGGCTGCTTGTTTTTTCAAATTCAGATTATACTAATATGTTAACTGCTTTTGGAAATAAATATCTTGCTTCTGCTTTTCTTCGTGTTGGAATTCATCAAACAAACGAAGGAGTTCAGGTAATAATAGCAGACCCGGAAACAATTAACAGAATAGTCTTTAACGATCTTGAAGATGCACAGTATAATAAAGCTGTTAAAAACACGCTGCCATACAAAAACAAAATAATCAATGCTTTACATTCTCTTAATTTAGGTACGAATGTTAAAGAAGCCGGAGAACCAAAACGCAGCACAAACGATCTGCGAGATGCTTCAAAAGATATGATTATGATGGTTGGAGCAATGACATTCTTTGATGATGAAGATCAATTTCCTGAAATTTATTCTCAAAAAAACGATAAGGGAATTGATGGATTGGAACAATTAAAACAAAAAATATATTCCAACGTAAAAAACTTTCAACCAAATAAAGAAGATAAAGATTATAGATGGACAACTGATCCGAATGAAGACTTAAAATGGAAAGTTGTTGGCGAAGTTACTTCTCCTGATAAAAAAGCAATTCTTTTTGGTCTATCAAGAAATCAAACCGAAGGTGTTTCTTTTTATATAGTAGGTGATGAAACAAAAGAAAACAGTTGCCCGGGTTTAGATCATCTTACTGCTTATCCTATTGAAGTATTAATGATGATTCAAGGCGATAAAATTGTTATCCACACTGCTCGCCAAATGTTTAGAATGGATATGTATTTCTGGGATGCTGGAATGGCTGCTTTTATGGATCACATGAGTATGCCGGGAATAATTGATGAATCTATTTACCGCGCTTTGTTTGCAAAGGATAAAGAATAGTTTTAACAAACCATAGATTTAAGTTAAAAAAGCGGATTGATCATCCGCTTTTTTTATTTCTCAAAATTACTTGATTATTAAAATCTAAATTACAGCCAACTTTCTATACATTATTGCAACACTTGTAACATAATTTTCTGAGTGGCTTATTGAGATTTTTATCTCTTTATCCTCCGAAATAAACTCTTTCAATTTATCAAAAAACTTTACTACCGGTAAACCGTTTTTTTCATTTGTTATTTCTATGCTTTTCCACGTTACTCCGGTTTTCCATTCGTTGGCAAGTGATTTATAGATTGCTTCCTTTGCGGCAAATCTTGCGGCAAAATGCTGGTACCTATTAGGTTTTACTATACAATAATCAATTTCGTTTTGTGTAAAAATTCTATTGAGAAAAGAATCTCCAAGAGTATCAATGCTTTTTTTGATTCTTTCAATTTCTATTATGTCTATTCCAATTCCAATTATCATAGTTTGTTTTAATATCCAATTGCAGCGCCGTAACCGCGTGGATCGGTTGCACCTTCAAAAATATTTTGTGATTCGTTAAAAATAATACCTTCAATCCGTCCAAGAATTGTTGTTCCACCGATTATATATCCCTTCTCTTTCAAAGAGTTTATTACATCCTGTGATAAACCAAATTGTTCATAATACAATTTATCCGGCAGCCATTGATGATGAATGCGCGGCATATCAACTGCTTTTTGAATATTCATATTAAACTCTATTGCATTTAAAATTACTTGAAGCACCACAGTGAGAATTGTTGAACCGCCGGGAGAACCGACAATCATAAACGGTTTATTAGCTTTAAGAATTATTGTTGGACTCATAGAACTCAACATTCTTTTTTGCGGTTGAATTTTATTTGCTTCACTGCCGATTAAACCAAACTGATTTGGTACTCCTGGTTTAGAACTAAAATCGTCCATCTCGTTATTAAGTAAAAAACCTGCGCCCTCAACAACAACCTTTGAACCAAACGAAGAATTAATTGTTGTAGTTGTACTTACTGCATTTCCGTATTTATCAATTACCGAATAATGTGTTGTCTCTCTGCTTTCGGAAAAATCAGATTCGTTTCCCGGTAATATTTCGGATGATGGCGTGGCGTAATCTTTTATTTTGCTAAATAATTCATGTGCATATTTTTTTGATAACAGCCAATCAATAGGAACATTATAAAAATCCGGATCACCAAGATGTTTTGAGCGGTCAGCAAAAGCATATTTCATTGCCTCGATCAATTTTTGAATATAGGCGCTGCTTCCCCATTCATCTATTTTAAAATTATAATTTTCTAAAATATTCAACATTTGCAAAAGAGAAACACCGCCACCGCTCGGTGGACCCATTGTAATTACGCGATAGCCTTTATAATCAATTTCAATCGGTGTTCTTTCGATTGGTTTATAAAGTTGTAAATCATCCAGAGTTATAAAGCCACCGTCAGCAATTATTTGATTAACAATTAATTGAGCTGTTTTTCCTTTGTAAAAACTATCCGCACCGTTTTCTTTTATTCGTTCTAATGTTTGTGCAAGGTCGCATTGAACAAACAAATCTCCTTCGGAATAAGGTGAGCCATTTTTTGTAAATATTTTTTCAGATGATGGAAACTTGCTAAAATCTTCCAGTTCATATTCAAATGATTTTGCAAGACGATACTCAAGTTCAAATCCGTTTTTAGCAATATCAATAGCAGGTTGAATCACTTCCTCGAGAGAAAGAGTGCCGTATTTTTTTAATGCGTAAATCAATCCGGCAACACTACCCGGCACACCGGATGAAGTTACACCAATCTGACTATTTTCGGGCAGAAAATTGCCAAGTGAATCCTGATACATTTTTTCAGTTGCGGAAAGCGGAGCTGTTTCGCGGTAATCAATTGTTGTGCTGGTGCCGTTACTATTATGAATAACCATAAATCCGCCACCGCCTAAATTACCTGCGGAAGGATAAGTTACTGCAAGTGCAAAACCAACTGCAACAGCAGCATCAACAGCATTGCCGCCTTTCTTCAAAATATCAACTCCAACTTGTGAAGCGATTTTACTAGCCGAAACAACCATTCCGTTTTTACCGCGCACCGGATCTCTTGATTGCGCAAATACTTGAACGGTAAATACTGTTAATAAAGCAATTAAAAATATTTTAGAAAATATTCGCATCAACATTTATTCCATCTCCTTTAAGCTGTTCATAAAGAAGTTGAGTTAAATCATTAACCTGTTTAAGTGTTTTTTTAAGATCGGTAATAACTGTTTCGTCGTACATCAACTTGCCAATATTGTTTTGCTGGTTAGTTGTTTCTTTAGTAAGATTATTCAAATCGGTTAGCAGCTCATCACTTTTTTGAAAAATGATTTTCATATCTTTTAATAACTGTGTGATGTTTTCTTTATTATCTTTTAACAGTTCACTGCTGTTTTCAGTTAACTCAACTAAGTTGGTTGATATTGTACGCAAATCATTTTTATTTTCGGAAATTACTGAATTAAGTTTTGAAGTAAGCAAGCTTAAATTGGAGATTGACGATTTAGCATCAGCATTTAGTTTTTCATCGGTTAGGTAGTTGTTTAAAGAATGAAGTGAAGTTTTTACATCCTTCAAAACCGTAACAAGATCATCCTGAACAGAGCCAAATAAAGACATCACGGAAGGAATATCAGCATAAAATTTTCCTGTTGCAATTTTATCTAACCTAAATAAGTTCGATGATTCACCAGGAAAGACTTCAACTTTTTTCCCACCCATTAAATCAAGCATAGAAATTGCAAATGAAGCATCTTCTTTAAGCTGCATATCTTTATCCAGCGAAAGCTCAACTAAAATACTATTAGGCTCTACTGTCATTTCCTTTACATAGCCTTTTCGCAAGCCATTTACAGTAACCTGATCGCCTATTTCCAAGCCCGATACATTGTTAAACTTCACTTTAATTATTTGTTCATTTGAGCTGATGGAAAGATTTTTCGCCCATCCGAATATCCAGATAAAAAGTAAAATGCCTGTAAGTACTGTTAAGCCAACCTTTATTTCGGTTTTTCTTTCGTTTTTCATTTTAAGATTTCCAGAAACTGTTTTATCAAATAATAAATTAAACTTTTATTTGATTCAAAAATACTAATTCTATTTTGTGTTTGATAGTTGCAGGTTTACATTTTTTTCAGGCTTTTCAAAATAATCCAATTGTGTTAAGAAGTTACAACACAAAACTGCTTGATAAAAAAGGATGCAAGTAATAATGATTTTGAAAAGTTAAGATAAAACTTTTTCTACAAGAACTTTTTTAATTCTCTTCTTTTGAATTTCTTTTACAGTGAACTTAAATCCGTTATCCATAAAAGTAAAACCTTCTTTAGGAATGCTGCCAGCTTTATTTAGAATGAAGCCGCCAAGCGAATCATAGTCATCATCTTCCGAAACAAGATTGGTTTTAAGTTCAATATTTACCTGTTCTAATTTAGTTTTGCCAAGTGCTATGTAATTGTGATTATCTACTTTTGTAAGGTGATTTTCGGCGGTATCAAACTCATCCCATATATCGCCAACAACTTCTTCTATAATATCTTCAAGAGTAATAAGTCCTGATGTTCCGCCATACTCATCAACAACAATGGCAAGGTGCATTTTCTTTTCCTGAAATTCGCGCATTAACTCATTTATAAGTTTTGTTTCAGGAATAAAAAGCGGTTTCTTAATCAGATCATCCAGAATAAAATTTTTCAGCAAAACGGGGTCCCGTACATAGGACAGCAAATCTTTAGCAAAAATAATTCCGACAATTTCATCAATATTATTATTGTAAACAGGTATTCTGCTATGCCCTGATTCAACAATTACCTTCACAATTTCGTCATAACTTTCTTTTGTAGAAACGGAATACATATCAACGCGAGGCGTCATCACTTCAACAACTGTCAATCCGCTAAAATTTACAATACTGCTTATCAGCGAATGTTCATCCTCTTCAATAGTTCCTTTTTCCCTACTAATATTTGCAAGGTCCACAAGTTCATCTTTTGTTAATGCTGATTTTGACTTATCAAAACTTAATTTAGACGAGGATAGTTTTATCATTTCAGTTAACATTTCAGCAACAGGATAAATTAAAATGCTGCAAAAATTCAAAGGAACAGCAATGACTTTTGCGAACAATACAGGATTTTTAGAAGCAACAACTTTTGGAAGTAGCTCTCCGAAGATTAATATTAAAAAAGTAACTAATATAATTTGCAGCGTTAAAACTAAATCCAACGAAACATTAAAATAGTTTGCAGCATCAAATGCAATGGACACAGCAATAATTGAGACGGCTACATTTACAATCGTATTGCCAATCAAGATTGTAACAAGCAGCCGCCTTGGAAAACTGATAAGATTAAACAAGTAACGATGGATTATTCCGTTTTTATTAAAATTGGAATCAAGCTTCCTTTTATCCAATAAAAAAAGAGCCACTTCAGAGCCCGAAAAGAATGCAGATCCAAGCAAAAGCAAGAAGATAAAAGCAATTTTAACAAACCAATCAATATCCAAAAAAGTTATCCTAAATTATTAACTAAAACGGCAAATCGTCATTGGAATCAACTGCCGGTATATCCTTAACAGAATTTGAATCAGATGAACTACTTTCCGAGTAACTGCTGCTGCTATCGCTGCTGCTTTCCAAAGGAATAATTTTTTCTGCAACAACATCTGTTGAATAACGTTTAACACCTTCTTTATCGGTGTATTCCTTTTTGGTTAATCTACCTTCAACATAAACCTTTTTACCCTTTTTAAGATTTTCCTTCATAAAGTCGGAAACATTAAAAACAGTAACATTATGCCAGGTTGTTTCATTAACCCAGTTACCGTCCTTGCCTTTATAGCTATTGGTTGTAGCTATAGAAAAACTGGAAATCGAAAGACTATCAGTTGTAAACCTTGTTTCAACATCACGCCCAAGATTTCCTATAAGCATAATTTTATTTAATGAGAAAGCCATAACACACCTCTTTGATTATTTGACAGATGAAATTACATAAAATATTTCTTAGTTTTAAATAGTAGTTAAAAAATATTTTTTCTTTGTGAATTAAAATAAAGTGATAAAAAAACTTAATAAATTAAGTATGTCGTCAAAAACAAATTTGTTACAGGTAATTATTAGCCTTATCAATGTAAAAATTACCAATGAAAATTTGAATAAAATTATTTTGTTATTAAAAAATTGAGATTGCATCTATTATTGAGGCAATCAATATTTTAACATATTTGGCTTAATTATTGCTAAACAAACTAAAATTAAAAGGATAAACTCGTGGGCGCACATTTAATGGCAACAATTGGTTCATTGCTATTGCTTTCTATTTCTCTTTTATCTATCAATAGAAATGAGATGCTTGCATTAGAATCAATGTGGGAAAGTAAAATGAACCAGTATGCTGTAAACATAGCAAAATCCTATATGGATGAAGTTAAAGGGCTGGCTTACGATGAAACCAGTTTAGATGACGAAATTGATTATGTTGATCCGACTACTAGTATTAATCATTATTATACTGGCTATGATAATAAATGGCTTAGCTATCCATTGTACTTTGGCATAGACGCAGTAAATTATGTATATCTAAATGGTACTAAAACTGAAGATCCAATGGTTGAAGATTTAACAATTGAATCGAAACGTTTTGATTTTGATGACGTTGATGATTATAACGGATTTAGCCTTATTGACAGTTTGGTAACTATCCAAAACGGACGCACTTTGAAATCATTTTTTAATGTAAGATTTGAAGTAATTCCGGTTCCTAAGGATAGCACCCGATTTCATCTTTATAATCAAGCCTGGATGGATGACGTAATTTCGAAAAGTGGAATTGCAATTTTTGATCAGTATGCATATAAAGTTGTTAACATATATGTTTCACAGGCAAATCCCGGTCAAAGAGCTGATTCACTGCATGCATATTTTGATATTGTTGTAAATAAAGATTAAATATTTTTAAAAAGGAAAAATTTTGGGCAGTGTAGTAATGATAGAAATGCTGTTTTCAGCAATAGTTGGAGGTATGATTTTGATTATTATGCTTAATCAAAATGCAACTTCGGTTAAAAATAAATTTGATGTTCAAGAAAATTTATGGAATCTGGATCTTGTAGCCGAACTCGATTCAACTCTTGAATGGTCATTCCGGCAATTAGGTGTTGTTGCTTCCGAATCTCCTGTTAATCTTCCATCATATATTCTTTATGCCGATTCAGCCAGAATTACATTTTTGGGAGAATTTGACACTGCTAAAGTTGTAGAGGGTGATTTTGACGAGTGCACTTACTTTCTAGGCGATGTTTCTGAACTCTCTCATACACCTAATCCTAATGATAGAATACTTTATAAAACTCTTTCCGGTTGCGAAGAAAGTTCATTTAATAGAACGTATATTGAATCTACAAACATAACTGATTTTGATTTTACTTATCTAGATAAAGACCATGATACTTTGTTTACAAGAAATGCAGGGAATGTGATTGTGTTAAGAGTTGTTCCAGCTTTAGATCTATCAAAAGTATATAATATTAGGGTATCACTAAAAATTGAAAATAGTTTTGGTTATGATGTAGATACAACACATAATCCTAATGATGACATATTTACAAAAAAGGGATTTGCTGAGGGTTATTATAAAAGATCTTTAATTCCTACAAAATTAACGGAAAAATAATAAGGAGTAATTATTATGATTGGTAAAAGTTTGTTTTTCGTTGTTGCTTCACTTACTTCGATTGCATACTTTATTTCATTTGAAAATGTGGCAGTTTCAGTTGAAACAGAGGAAAATTTTTCAGAAAGTTATAAACAGGCAGAAATGAGTAATATTTCTGCTGGCGTTTCTTTACTTACTGCACAAGAATTAAACCAGATTCTCTCAGGTTCTAATCCTACAGGGTTATCCATTGCAGATAGGGTTGCATTACTTAGTGGTACAGGAAATGATGGTGGTGGAAATAGCTGGGTAATTAAAGCAAATTATGATGATTCAAATGACATCATTTCTATATCCACAATAGTTAGCTCTACTAAATTAGTTAGAACCAATAATAATGAAATGAAAACTGTTATTGTTAAAGATTCAACTGTATTAAAGATGAAAAGAGCAGGTTCAGTATGTTCCTATAAATTATATAGTTATAATTATGACTTAGGTGATACACTTGCCAGAAGAGGTATTGGCGGCCACTCGTGGTGGTTAAATTGTACTTATTCGAATACTAAAGAATTTTTTCGCTATGGTCTAATTGATAATAGTGACAAAATAAAATTAAAGTTAAGTCAATATTTTTATAAGTACAGCTATTTTGCTGATAGATTTCATGATTGGCAAGCGATTGATTCCTTAGATGGTAAAGGCAAAATTGCAATTGATGGACTTGATTATCATACTGAAAAAGAAGGTGCTGCACGCAGACAATTTGTTTTTAACTCAATTGTTAAAATTCGAAGACAATCACACGTAAATGAAATCAAAAATGATCCAAAGAAAAATGGGAAAAATATTAATTATGCTTTAGGTGATTTGCAGGATAAACAAATTCAATCTCCCATTCATAAACACACAAGTATTCAGGATGCAGACCAGTATTTCTGGCAATCTTTGCCACAAGTAGAATACGAATGGGATGAGCCAGTAACTATTGATGGTGTACCATACCTTGATTATAATCATTATTATAAACTTAATTCTGCTGGTGGTAAGATTTTTCAGGATTTAGTGACTGTTAATGCAGATGAAAAATTGATGGAGGTAAAGTTGCATTTTAATGGAGCAAATGTTACGTACCAAACCAGAGAAGGATTAAATTCAGATACTTGGTCAACTGCTGTTACAACAAGCATATCGGATTTAACACCCAATGGATTAATTTTTATTGAAAAAGGTAATGCTTATGTTAGCGGCACAATTAATGGGCAGGTTACAATTTACGCAAGCCAAAGAGTTGATGAAAGCAATCAACAATTATTAGATGATTATAGAATTCTGACACCATTCTTTCACATAAATTATTTAGATGGAGCAAATGATGATCCAGGTTTTGATAATTATGGTAATAATCGTTATAACCCATTTAAAACTGATCTTAGTTTTAATGATGAGGAAATAGATACGATTAATCATTTGAAAGCAAAAACAATTGGAGGTATAATTTTTATAGAAGATGACATTACTTATGCTAACCCGGATGTAACAGGAAAAAATGGCATGGTTTTTAAATCCGACGACGTACTTGGGCTTGTAGCTGAAAGATTAGTTGTTGTTCAGTTTGTACCTGGAGTACCTGGAAAGAGTGTCTGGAATATTCAAGCTGCTATTTGTGTTCCAAAAGATGTGGGAACAAAAGATTTTGGGAATGCAGATCCAGATGTAGATTCCGATGATGACTGGTTAAATGGTACAATTGATGTTAGACGCAATTGCACATCATTTCTTTTTGATAGATTATTTGATTATGTGTATAAAGATAACAACGGTATATATAGTAAATTTAATTTAACGGGCTCACTTGCAATTTGCTCACCAATGGCTAAACCTGTAGTTTTTGGTAATAAAGCGCTTGCTACTGATTTTGGGTGGGGCAGCGGCTATCCCGGAAATGTGAACTTTGCAATAAGCGGTAAAAGCAGAGGACTTGCTATGAAATTAAGCTATGATGGAAGATTTGACGAAGAAGCTTTAACACCACCTTTTTACCCTGTACTAAATAATGTTTTTGAAATTATCTCTTTTATGAAATAGTTAGATTACTAAAAAGGCTGTCTCAAAAGTGTCATTCCGAATTTATTTCGGAATCTAATTCTTTGATTTTAGAATAAAATTAGAACCTGAAACAAGTTCAGGTTGACTTAAACTTACTTTTGAGACAGCCTCTTTTTATTTGCTTACTCACCTTTAGAATTATACAAATGCTTCAAACATCTACTTCAAAATTATCATCTTCTTTGAACTTACAAAATCTCCGGCAGTCAATCTGTATATGTAAACACCGGTTGCTAAGCCACCGGAAATTGAATTAGAATTCATATCAACTTCATAATAACCGGGTTCTTGTTTTTCATTAACAAGTGTTACAATTTCATTACCAAGTATGTCGTAAACTTTTAAGGTTACAGCTTGCAGAGACGCATCGCGATGCGTCTCTACAGGAATTGAATAACGAATTTTAGTGCTTGGATTAAAAGGGTTTGGATAGTTTTGAGATAACTCAAACTTTGCAGGAAGAACCGCTTCAACCTCAACAATTGTACTGTAAGTAAATGAACCGTCGCTGTCAACAATCTTTAGCCTGTAACTTACTTTACCTTTATGTGATTTTTTATCCAAATAACTATAATTCTTAATTGTATTGCTGTTTCCAGAGGCTGCTATATTTCCTATTGAAAGCCAGCTTTCTTGTTCAAGATTTTTCCTTTCAACAACAAACTGAAATGTGTTGTTTTCTGAAATAGTTACCCAGTTAAGCAAAATTTCGTTATTACCGGCTGCCAAAGCTGTAAATGATTTTAGTTCAACAGGTAAAGCCTCCTCATTAAGCCCAAATTCTAAAGCTAAAGGCGAACCGAATATAGGACCGCCATTTGGACGATTAAAAAATCTGTAAGAAACACCTTTATCTTCAAGAATTTCGTCTCCATCAACTTCTTCATCACCTTCATCATAAAGCCGATTCTGAATTCCCACAGCAAAATCATCAAATCCAACGGGAAGATTAGATTCTGCATCATTGTATTGAAATTTAATGTTACCATCTGACTTTAGAATAATCTGGAAAGTAATGTAATGCTGGTTATGAAACGGATATGTATTTTCTTTAAGATAAACTCTATAATATGTAACTACAAAACGCGAAGAATTTGATGAATAGTAAACACCACTATTAGGATAATCTAGCTTATCAAAAATAAGCGATCTATTCCAAAAACCCATAATTCTGTTAAATGGATAAGATAAAGTTGGTATATTGTTGCCCGTCGAGTATTCTGAATACTCTTCTTCATCATTATAATCCAAAAACAAAAAGCCATCGGCATGCACGAAAACATCATTGTAAGCCGCTCCAAAATAATTGAAAGAAAAAGGTAATGTATAAGAACGATAGTCATTCAAACTGGCACCAATTGAGGTATGCCCTTCGGCTATCGGATCAATCCAATTATAAATTGGCTTGCTTTTGGAACCATTTGCAAAATCAGTAGAATTGGCGAAAAAATATCCGCCATTTTCAGTTTTACCTCCTCCATAATTATAGTTGCTCAACACTTCATAAAAAGCAGGTTCATCAGGATAAGCAGAAATTGAATTTACATCGCTTGCTGAAATCCCTGTTTCCCTGCTCGCGCTAACGTTACCGGCTGCATCCTGAGCAATAATAAAATAATAAATTGTGTCGCCTTTGGCAAAACCTGTTGTGCCAATAGTAAAACTAAAAGGATTTGAAGTTGAGCTTGTTGCTGAACTTTGCCATACTAAATCATTTTTAACTTTCCAATAAACTCTTGGTGCAAATCCACCCGATGCAATGCCATCAACATCTGTAATAGAAACAGAATGTAAATTTCTGTTATTCGAATTAATTGTATCTTGTAACTCCACGTATTGTATTGCAGGACCGATATTACCATGTAATTCGTATGCTCCTAAAGTTGGAGTTGTACTATTTCTTAGATTTCCAGAAATATCATCTGTTATTCCTGTAATTGGAATTCCAGCGTTTACTGCGCTTGAACCGGATTTTAGCCGCAGATTATAATCAGATTGAAATAGTGGATTTGCGGAAATTGAATTGGCATCCTGCCCTGTAGCAGCCGACCATTGCGAAATAGTTGAATAATCAATCGAATTTGCACCGCAAATTACGCCCTGAAAATCGTTTACATGATAAATGTTATTATTAATAATGCTTCCGGCATTTAATGGATATTCACTATAAAGCCCGTAAGATCTGGAATCAGAATTATTTTTATTTGAAATTGTATTTGAGAATACATTGTTCTGAATATTAAAAACACCAGTTTTAGAATTAAAATAAATCCCCGATGAGTATGAATAGTAATCGTATAAGTCACTCTCACCGTTCATTCCTATACTGTTATAATAAATATTAACTCCGCCCGACTCACCTAAAATTCTTATACCTGCATTAAGTCTCTTTCCTACATCGTAAACTATATAACCAAAAGATTTTGATGTTTTAAGGTTAGCAATCGAATTATTGTAAATATTTACATTGCTGTTTAAAGACGTGGTATTTATATTAATTCCATCCGCTTCTTCCAGAACAAAATATTTCCCTCGTTCAGGACTTCCATAATAACCAAAAGTTCCATAAAAACCAAGCGACGTAATTTGATTATTATGGATATTACTATTTGTAATACCGAAACATCTTATACCAAATATATATCTAGCATCGTAATCACTTGATTTATTTGCAGATTTAGGAGTAAATAAATTATATATTGTGTTATACGAGATATTGGAATTTGTGCAGTAGCTGATATCAATCCCCATATTCCTGACATAGTCGTTATAATCATCGGAGCCAATAATATTGTTTGTTATTTTCAAATAATCACTATAACCCGTTGCTTTGCCTCTAATAACAATAGCACTAATTGCTTTCTGTATTAAATTATTATCAATTGTTAAACTATCATTATCATTACCTTCGATCAAACCGAGGTTATTATCCTTATTGCCTGCGAAAATCCCACAATAAATAAGCTGATTATAGTTATTTTGAGCCCTGATAATGCAATTTTTTATAGTATTATTAACTGCGCCTTTGTTTATACCCGAACTTAAAACTGAAATTACAGGAACTATAATATACGAATTCGAAGCGTAAAAATAGTCATTCTGCACAGTTAGATTTCTTTCCACGCCGTTTGAGTTAGAGCCGTTAATTGTAACAAAATCTACTCCGTCAATTTTAATTATGCCTTGAGAATTACTTCCGGAAATTATTGCATTTACACCGCTATTTGGTTTTATAGTCAAGGTATTAGAGGCATTAGTTACGAATTCGTTTGTTATTTTAACAGTAATAGGTAATGTTTCGGAAGAATATGACGCATCAGTTAATAAAAACCGGGTTGCTCCGGAAATGCCGCGAAGATTCAAATCGTTAACAGCTGCTGTTAAAGTTGCATAAACACCGTTTATGCCATGTGGAAAAATAAGCTGTGGATTCTCGGATTTCTTAATAAATAGATCACCTTTATACTCAATTCCATTTTCATAAGGAATCAATTCTTCAACATCAACTTCAGTCATTTTCTTTTGATTGTTATTTTGAATATTTGATCCCGTAGTACTCTGTTCCGATTCTAAAAAATCAACTTCCAAAAGCTTTTTCTTCATAACTTTTTGAAAAGTAATATCTCTGCCTGAAAGACTTTTAAAAGCAGAATTTCCGACTGTATAATCACCAGATAGCGATTGATTTGTAATTAGATAACTTGCAATAGTTCCTGCAGCAGGAAAATGAGATGAATTTAAAGAAATTGTGTCCAACGCTGCGGTTAATACAGTACCAGTTGTTGCACTCGTTAAATGTTCATCAGTTAAATCCATAGCAATAACAAAATACTGAATTGTATTATTGCCAGAAACACCGGAACCATTATAAAGTAGTGAATAATCAATAGTAAAATTAAAAGGAGAAACAGAATTGGCAGCTTCTGTAAATTTCCATCCATTAGTAAGGTTAGTGTTATCAATAAAAGTATTATCATCGGTGGAACGTTTATAATAAATTCGGGGCAAAGAACCCGCTGTAGTATTTATGCCAGCAGCATCCTTAATAGGAACTTGAATAGTTCTATTGGAATAGGATCCAGTAGTTACTAAAGAAATATAAGATATTAGAGGAGGATTAATATCCACTCCAGTGCCATTAAATTCATCGGCACCAATATCTGTAATTCCAATATTTCTTAATTCACTATCAAAATCAGTAGTAGTAGATGAAATATTTTTTCCATTACTTTCTAATCCGGTAGCTATTGCCGGATTTATATGTAAGAAGTTTGATTGAGAACCATCAAAAGATAGAAATGCAGGATTTTCCGAAATGGAAAATTTTTCACGATTTACTAAAAAACTCTTTAAACCCGCAATAGAGTTTATTGGATTTGTTACAGCTGTTGTGCTATCAACAAATAATAGTGCAATATTACTGCCTAAAGCAGTATTTATCCAAAAATTATTATTATCCGAATTTATAGAATAATTTGAAGGTGCTTCGCCTGCTGTTCCACTGGAACGCCTGATTACCGCCGAAATACCGTTTGCTGGATTGTTTAGGGCAAATTGAGCTGGTATTGAATTATTTATAAAGATATTATTTGTACATAAAAATTGAGCTGCTAATTTGCTAAATGTTACGCAAGAAGTACCAAAACTTAATGAATTGCTTGAGGCATTAAGATAAACATTATTGTAGTGGATGTTGTATGTTCCATCATCTTCTAAAAGAAAACCGTTAACTGAATTTAATCCTGTTGAATTTGGTGCTTTTAAGTCGCCAATTAAATTATTATAAGCATTTATAGTATATTTAAGATTTTTTACACTTTTAACACGCACACCGCTAACTATGGCATTAGTGGAGGGACTAAATATATTATATATTTTATTTTGGTAAACATCGCAGGTAAAAGGAGAAGTTCCTCCAAGATTACCTATTGTTGTAAATAATACACCATTAACTTCGGCAGGGACAATAGTGGACTTATTTTCTAAGCCATAAATTGTATTCTCAAATATTTTTGATGTTCCCCGATAATGAAAGTTTTTTATACCACTTACTGAACCAGATGAAGATAAATTTCTTATTTCATTTAGATAGATATAATGATATCCTTCTTCATAATTAGTAATAATTGTTTCAATACCATTTAGTTCTCCATTACTAGAAACATTAGATATAGTGTTTGATGATGCAACTGAATAACCTTCACTCAGAGATATTAAACTTACTTTACCACTTCCAGCTGTAATATTTGATAAAGTATTATTCCTGATAAACAGACTATCCATCGTTGAATAAGATTGATAGCCATAAATACTTAAACCACTTATTTGTGTGTTACCGCTTACTGTAACATTAGAGAAATCATTATTAGTGAAGTATTCCTTGGTAAATTCTGTTCCTGAATTTGAAGGTTTACGAATAAAATATAAAAACCCTCCTGCTGATTTAGAAAAAGATCCACGTATAGCGTTATAACTAATATTAAGATTTTCGTAAACTCGCGAATTATTATCAATTAGATATACAACTCCCGTGGTTTTTACAGTTAATGTATCAAAATAATTTCCAATAATATCAATAAATGAATAAGCAGGATTTGCCAATTGAATAAAAGATACAGTCCCCGAAGTAGTAGTTGTATTATTTCCAAAACCACTTCCGAAAATATTATTGCTAATGTTTAAAGAATCACCACCACTGATTTCGTTCCCAATATAAATACCCTTTAAGACAGTGTTAGTCTTACTGGATCTAACAACAATCCTGTTATTGAGGATTTTCTGACTTTTTATGCTGTAATCCTGAAGGCAGCCGGAAACTAATATACCGGTGATAGGTGTGGTAACTGTTGAGCTATTGCTTGTAATTGTGTTATTGGTTATTTCATAATTTTGAATATTACTTATTTTTATTGCTGAAACACCTACGGTTGCAATAATTCCAGGAAAAAATTCAGGTTCAATAGTGCCGCCAAAATTTGATATTTTGTTTGAGTTAATCACAAGATCTTCATCAGAATAATACTCATTAATAGATCCGATAATTACAATACCCGAAGCCGCATTAGAAATTGTATTCCCGATTAAAGTTAATCCTGTATTTCGTCCCGCAAGTGTACTTGAAGAAACCGCTGAATTATAAATAGTTGAAGAGTGGTTGCAGTTACTATAAATTCCGGCAGTATTCCTGTAATTTGCGATGAGACTAATATTGCAGTTTTTTACGGTATTATGTTGAGCGCCGTTTAAAGTATTTGCGTAAAACAACGCAACACCAAATTCGGTAACATTGTTTGATGCAGGTGTTATTGTAGTATTTAAAGCATTTTCGTTGAGTACAAAGTTATCAATTGTTACATAATCTGCTCCAATAAGTTTTATAAAAGCGTCTAATCTTCCGCCTGTCACTTGCGGCGAAAACGCTGTTATAATATTTCCATTACCCTGTAAAATTATCGGGTTACTTTCTGTGCCGCTTGCTGTAATACTGTATCCACCAACCGGCGTGGTTTGCGGATTACCGGCAATTAAATTTAATGTTACTCCTCCACTGCCCACACCCTGTGAATTTAATGCAGTTATTGCATCTTGAAGTGTATTAAAATCACCGGGAATATTTTTTGTTCCTGTTAATTGTGCAAAACTTATTGAAGTTAATAAGAAAGCGGACAAAAGAATGGTTAGTAAAAATGAATTTTTCATTAGCAACCTCATAATAAAGATTAGGTTAATGCTTTAGCACTGGATAAAAATCATCTACTCTAAAACAAATAATTTATGTGCTGTAATTTAATATATTATTTCCAAATTATTTTTATAAAGATTATTTTTTTTAATAATCTTCTATAAAAATAAAAAGGATGGTTGCCCATCCTTTTTGTAATTAACAATATTGATAATTAAAATAAAACATTATCAAGAACTTCTTTTGGAATAATGGGATAACCGTTTTTGTAACTTACTTTACCCTGAAAATATAAACTGCCAGGAATTGCTGATACATCTATTGGTTGTATTTTAGCACCAAATTTTGCATTTATGGCTTTAATAAATTCATTGGCTATAATACCGTGTGCTTGACTTGTTGGATGAACTCCATCTAAACTAAACAATCCGCCAGAAACATAAGTAGTTTTAAATGTTATTCCATTTACTATTGTACCATCTAAATCATTTTGCCTATAAGTATTAAAAGCTGTATTTATATCAACCAGCGCATAACCATTTGCATTTGCTAAAGAAGCAATATGTGCATTATATGAAGCTACTGTATTTTGAGCGGTTGCAATTTCATCAGCATCAAGCACAAAAGCATTTGGGAATGGGTTCTGTGGATGAACACCGAATGGTTTTGTTGTATCTATGCCTGCAGGTAAAGCAGGAAATTTATTATCCTTATAAAACTTTCCTGTTGGTTGACCAATTAATGAAGCATAAGAACTTCCTCTTAAAGTAACAAGAATTTGACCGGAAGCCATATTACTTTGTGAAGCAGAACCACTTCCAATACCGGATTCGCCAGCTTTTTGATATACAAACCCTAAAGGTAGCTGCGCCCAAGGAAGACCTGCGGCAATTTGAGAACCAACAGTTGTAAAAAACGGAATTGCAGTTACACTTGGAATATTTGCAACAGCTACTTTTGCTCCGCTAACTGCAATGTATTGCTGCAATCCTTGAACTATACCGCCGTATAGTTGTTGAAATTGTCCAACCGATGTTGGAGCAGCAGGAGATGTTCCGCCGCTTGTAGCATATCCGAGAACATCGTTATTGCCAATCCATAATGTTATAAAAGTTGGAGCCAATGCTAAAGCTTGCTGTAATTGCGTACCTTTGTTCAATGTGCTGTTTCTTAAAATAACGTCAAAATAAGGATTTGGGCTGTTTGCAAAAACTGCTGAGGCACAATTTGTTGAATTTGTTGCATACAAAACATCATAAGTTAACGCACCCGGTACACCAAGATTGTTGTAAGGCGCGTTATAACTTGCATTTAAAAGAGAACCTTTTGATGGGTTAGTGTAAAGCGTAAATGGAGATGTTTTTACTACTTCCATTCTTCCTCCTAAACCCGGATCCGAAACAAGCGGCATCTGGAACTCAGTTCCAACTCTCTGTGCTATAAGATTTCCATAAGAATATATCTGGCCAGATTGATAAATAGTTCCACTCTGATAACCGGCAGTAATGCTATTACCGATAGTAACAAACCTGCTAAAATTAGCGTTCCCGCTTGTAGAACCAGGAACTGGTGCATCTAATTCTTTAAAATCATCACAACTTATAACAAATAATGCACTTAAAAATATTGATAATAATAATTTCATTTTCATTTTTTCTTTTCTCCTTACAAACTTAGTACTAAACCAATGGTAAAAATATTGGCGTAAGTATTGTATGTACCGTTAAAAGTAGCTCCGCCAGGTGTATAAACTTCTTTTGAATCTGTAATTGTTAATTGCTTTCCGCGAATAAATAAATATGATCCTTCAAAAGCTAATTTTTCAAATATTTGTGCATGGATACCAGCACTTAATCCTATTCTATCAGCTTCAGGCAAAGATGGGTTTAAGTATTCTGATGAAACAGGATTATTATCAAAATAAACGCCTGCCATTAAATCAACTTGATCGTTCATTACGAATCTTGTACCAAATCTAATTATATAAGAATCTTCATACATTCTTGGACTTGAAATATCAGTATAAGCTTCGTTAGCAAAATTTACATCCAAAGTTTCGTAGCTCGACCATCCAACAAATTGATAATCGGCTGAAATTTTAAATCTTTCCGTAATATCCACTGCAATACCAACCGCAATATTTTGCGGTGTTGTTAATCCGGCAGTTATATCTCCATTTGGCAAACCGGAAGCAACCTGATCTGGTCCGGTAGTATTTGCAGTTCCTTCAAATTCATATTCAACTTCACTATGATAAGAGGCGCCGATTGTTAATCCTTTAAATGGTTTTAACATAAGTCCTGCATTAAATCCCCAGGCAAACATATCATCGCCTTCAAGATGCGCAAAAGCATCTGATGCAAATCCAGGTAATCCAGTTCCAAATGTAATAGGTGATTTTCTGGTTATTAAAACATCAGCAAAACTGTAAACAAAACCCACGCTAACGGAAAAAGATTCTACCGGACTGTAAGTAATAATTGGAGATGCTGTAAATGTTCTTAATTCTGTTTCAACTGCAAGATATTTTCCTACCCAATCTTCATCCCATTCAGTTCCTAAACCAAATGGTGTAGTAAAACCAAAGCCAACACTTAACTGCTCGTTAATTTGATGTGAAGCAAAAAGATGAGTTGGAAAAAAAATAAGATTTTTCCCACGATTTTCGGTAATATCCGGCGCTACGCCACGGAATGTGCTGCGCGGGGCTATTAAAGAAGTACCAATTACAAAGTTAGTACCGGAAAGCTGTGATAAACCTGCACCATTCCAATAAATAGCAGAAGCATCATTTGCAACAGCAGTAAATGCACCGCCCATGCCCAAGGCTTTGGCGCCGTGTTCATTTAGCTGAAAACCGCCAGCTAATAAATTTGACGTAACTATCAGCGATAAAACTGAAAGTAGTAGTATTTTAGATCTCAATTCACTCCTCCTTAGAAAGTTTTTGATAAGTAATTAATTAAAAATAGCAAAAATTAGTGAATAACAAATTATTTTATTGAAAATAGATTTAGATTTTTTTCGACTGCTTGCCCGGCTTTTATAAAAATGTTTGAAACAACACCATCAAGTGATGCTTTAATTTCATTTTCCATTTTCATCGCTTCTAAAATAAGAATAGTTTCGCCTTTCTTTACATTTTCTCCTGAGTTTTTTAAAATTTTTAAAACCAACCCAGGCATAGGCGATTTTGTTAATGATTCCGAATCTTTATTTACTCCAGCTTTTTCAAGCAGCACAAATGCTTTTTCTTGCAATGCTGTTCTTATTTTTACATTATGCAATTTGTTATTAACTGATATTTCAAATGCTTCAGTATCGGCTTTTCTGTAATCAATATGATAAAATCTGTTTTCAATTTTTAATAAATATTTTGAATTGCTGATTTCAATTAACTGGTAGTTTTTCAATTCTCCATTTAATTCAAGGGATTTTTCATCAATAATTGTGATTTTATTTTTAGCATTTTGAGATGTTACAATAAATTCATTCATGATTTTGTGTCCACCAATTATTTGTTGATTGTAAACTGTTAGCTGCTTTTTTATTAACCTGCATAGATTTTACCAACGAAATAAATATGGCTGCTGCTTCTTCATACTCAGACGATTTTGCTAAAACATTATCATTAATATCCATTTGATAATTTTTGTTATCAATAAAATTTATATCGTAATTACCCTCAACAAAACCCGATGAGTTTATAATCTGCTTTAGAAAATTGATATTATTTGTTACGCCAAAAATCGAGAACTCATCCAGCGCTCTTTTCATCCGCTCAATCGCTTTATCGCGGGAAGAATCGTAACATATAAGTTTAGCAATCATCGGATCGTAGTAAATGGATATTTCAGATCCTTCTGAAAAACCGGAATCCACACGAACACCGATACCATTTGGTTCGGTATAAGCGTACAGCTTACCTGTTGAAGGCAGAAATCCGTTATCCGGATCTTCAGCATATATTCTACATTCCAGAGCGTAGCCATTTATTTTTATATCGTCTTGTTCAAAAGATATTTTGTTTCCGGCAGCTATTGATATTTGTTCTTTTACCAGATCAATTCCAGAAATCAATTCTGTAACAGGATGCTCAACTTGAATTCGTGTATTCATTTCCAAAAAATAAAATTCTCTGTTTGCATCCATTAAAAACTCAATTGTACCTGCGTTAAAATAATCACAAGCCTTTGCAGCTTTAATAGCTTCAGCAGTAATTCTACGCCTTGTGGCTTCATCAACAAATGCAGAAGGAGATTCTTCAATAATTTTTTGATGCCGCCTTTGTATTGAACATTCTCGTTCAAATACATGACGGTAATTTCCATGTTTATCGGCAATTATCTGCACTTCAATGTGCTTTGGATTTTCAATAAACTTTTCGATATAAATGTCATCGTTAGCAAAAGATTTTAACGCTTCGCGTTTTGTAGATTCAAAAGCATTCTTAAATTCATCGGAGGATGAAACTTTTCTCATTCCCTTTCCGCCTCCGCCTGCAGCAGCTTTTAATAAAACTGGATAACCGATTTTCTCTGCGGCTGCAATTCCACTATCAACATCAGCAATCGCCTCAGTTGTACCGGGAACAACAGGAACTTTACAATTTGTCATCAAATTTCTTGCGGCTGTTTTACTTCCCATCATTTTAACGGATTTTGATGATGGACCGATAAATGTAATTCCACTTTTTTCAACAGATTCTATAAAATCCGCATTTTCGGAAAAGAATCCGTATCCCGGATGAATTGCATCGGCGCCGATTGATTTAGCAAGTTCTAAAATTTTAGTTTTATTTAAGTAGGATTCTGTTGCGGGTGAGCCGCCAAGATGATATGATTCATCCGCCAATCTTGTATGAAGCGAAGTTATATCTGCATCGGAATAAACTGCTGCTGAAGTAATCCCAAGTTCTTTGCAAGCCTTGATAATTCTTACGGCAATTTCTCCCCTGTTGGCAATTAGTATTTTTTTAAACAATAAAACTCCTATTTAAGCTCTGCGATTGTTATACCTTCGCCGCCAAATTCGATGGGAGCAAAGTAAAATGATTTGATATTTTCATGCTGCTTCAAAATATCACGAACAGTTTTTTTTAGAGCGCCTGTACCCTTTCCGTGCAATATTTCAACTTTATCAAGATTAGCCTGATACGCTTCATCCAAAAATTTAATAAGTATAAATTCAGCAGATTCTGGTCGTTCGCCACGAATATCAATTCGATATTTAGCATTTGCGGTTGAATAGTTATTGAACCCACCGCTAACTGTTTCAGATTTCTTCTCATTCGCCGGAATCAAATCAGATAGTTTTACATGCATTCTTATTGTGCCGGAAATAATTGCAGCAGTTGATTTGCTCTTATTTATTTCAATAATCCTGCCTGATACTGCTGAATTGTTGACACTCGCAAAATCTCCTACCGCAAAATCTTTTTTAGGAATAATAACTTCAACTTCTTCTTTAAATAGGTTTTTATTTTCCGACTTTAATTCTTCAACAACTTTTTTAGTTTCTCTAATAACATCTTTGCTTGCTTTTGATTCTCTTAGATCCTTAATCACTTTTTCAATTTTTTTATTCACTTCATCAAGATAAATATTCCCTTCGCTTTTAACCCTTTTAAGAATTTCTTTTTTTTCTTGTTCAATTTTATCATAACTTTTTTTATAGAGTGAAGATAGTCCTTCCAATCTAGAATTTTCAATTTCTAACTTCCGCAGTTTAAGAGTAAGCATATTGGATTTTTCTTCAAGTTCGCTAAGAAATTTTTCCAGATTATGTTTTTCGGAATCAACATTATTTCTTGCTTCATTTAAAACTGATTCATCCAATCCTGTGCGGCGTGCAATTTCAAAAGCATAACTTGAACCTGGAATACCAAGGTTAAAAACATAAGTGGGCGATAAATTTTTATTATCAAATTGCATTGCAGCGTTTTGCATTCCATTTATGTTGTAAGCAAATACTTTCAAACTTCCGTGATGTGTTGAAGCGAAAACTGTTGAACCTTTTTGTAAAAGTGTTTTAAGAATTGCCGCAGCAAGTGCAGAGCCTTCTGCCGGATCGGTTCCTGTACCAATTTCATCAAGTAGGATTAATGAATCTTCGTCTGAATTATCAATTATATTTTTTAAATTTTTAAGATGTGAACTAAATGTAGAAAGATCATCTTCGATTGACTGCTGATCTCCAATATCAATTAAAATATTTTTAAAAACGTGGAAATTTGAATTTGAATTTACAGGAATGTGAATGCCCGATTGAAGCATCAGATTAAGAATACCGATAGTTTTTAAAACAACAGTTTTGCCTCCGGCATTAGGTCCGGTTATCACCACAACTTTATCATCATTAAGTTCATAGTTTAGAGGCACTGTGTTTTTTCTGCCGAGTTTTTTTACAAGCAACGGATGCCGTGCATCAGAAACAAATAATGGTTTTGCATTATCAACTTGCGGAAATGATCCGACAACTTCGATAGAATATTTTGCACGTGCAAAAACAGTATCAATATAAGCAACTGCGGCAAGCGAGGATTTTAATTTATCACTAACAGTGCCTATCATTTTAGTAAGTTCTTTTAACAGTCTTTCAATTTCCCTTCTCTCCGCAAATGAAAGAGAAATAATATCATTATTAAGATCAAGAGTTTCTTCCGGCTCTATATAAACTGTTTGTCCGGTTGATGATTCGGAATGAATAAAACCTCTTATATGTCTTTTATGTTCCGATTTTATGGGAATTACCATTCTGCCATCGCGCAAAGTTAAATAATCTTCTCTTACAATATCATCCTGTTTAAGACTTTTGATAATCCTGTTAACAGATTTAACAAGTTCGTTCCTTTTGGAATTTATTTCTTTTCGTATTCCTGAAAGAGTAGCGCTGGCGTTTTCTTTAATCTCTCCTTGCTCGCTTATAATTTTTTCTATATGATGTTCAAAAACTTTATCAATAAATAATTTTTGTAAAGTAAAATTTAATGTTGAGTTTGGAGTTAGTTCCTGTTTCATAAACTGGAAAAGCAAACGTGAAGTTTTGGCAAGTTTAAGAATATCCAATATTTTTTGATTGTGTAAAATCGCTCCTTCTATTCTACTTTCTGATAAAGCCTGATTTAAATCGGGAATAAAATCAATCGGCGGATGCCCAGAAGAATTAAGTATTTCCTTTACTTCATCAACAAGTTTACCTTCGTTTTCGATATGTTTAATATCAGCAGATGGGAAAAGATTTAAAATTAAACTTTTACCGGTTTCGGTAATAGAATAATTAGCAATGTAGCCAAGCGCTTTTTTGAATTCTAATTTATCTAATACAAATTCGTCAATCATTGAATCGAATCTTTATTGTTTATATAATCTTTGATTACATTTTCCGTATCGGGAGTGTAATCTTTAAGAAGATTAATAGAATATGGAATGATTCCCGAAGCATACTTGTAAAGTAATGATGTTTGCTGTTCTTTTTTTGAGGGTAAATCGAAAATGTTGCCTAATAAAAATAATGCACTTAGAAAAAAAAGCAATTGAAATACTCCAACAAATCCGCCTACCAATTGATTAATCAGATTATTTACTTTATCAAACGGATGTATAACTCTTTTTAAAATTGTGGTAATTATCATCATTGCTATAAATAGCAACACACCAGCCATAATTTCTGCAAGATAAAATTCAATTCCGAATATAGATTCTATTATTTTGCCAATTGAAGAGGAAAAGAAAACTACAATTAAAACAGCAGAAATAAACCCTATTATGCCAACAAGTTTTCTTACAAACCCGTCTTTAAAGCCAAGCAGAAATCCTATCAACACAACAACAAATATTATTATATCAAGTATGTTCAAAATTAAACCAAAAAATTTTCAACAATTGATTTAACAAGCTTGCCATCTGCTTTGCCTTTTAACTCTTTCATAACAAGCGGCATAAGTTTGACAAAATCTCCTTTACTTTTAGCTCCGATACTTTCGGCTAATCTTTTTATTTCATCTGTAATTTCAGATTCATCAAGTTGTTTAGGTAAATAAGACATCAGAATATTTAACTCTGATTCTTCGCTTTCGGCAAGATCATTTCTTCCGGCATTTCTAAATTGCTCAATAGAATCTTTTCTTTTCTTTGCTGCGGTAGTTAGCATTTGCAATCCAATTTCCGGAGTTAGTTCTTTAGCCGATCCGCTTTTCTCAAATTCCAAAATCAATGCTCTTATAGATCGAACCACAGAAAGACGCACTTTATCACCTGATTTCATTGCATCTTTTAAATCAATGTTTATTTTTTCTTTTAAATTCATAAAATCCTCTTTAAATGTTTTCATTAAAAATGAAAAGGCAGGAATACTAATTATTTATCCTGCCTTTAAAGTTAATAAAGATTAACAATACTTATTTTATTTTTAAATCACTTCAATAATTTCATTACATCAATTGCTTGTTTGTTTTCCGGATCAATATCTAAAACCTTTTGCCAGAAAGATTTTGAGGTCGCTTTATCTTCCAACAAATAATAGTAATAACCCAAATATGAATATGCTTCAACAAGTTCCTTCTTAAATTTATCCGGTTCTTTAATCGCAAGATCAATAAATCTTTCGTAATACGGTTTAGAATTACCCAATTTGGTTTCAGGATCAAAGTTTGAGTTTACCCTCGCCCGCCAGAAAAAACCTACTGCTAAATTCGGCGACTTTGTGTTTAAAAACATTAACGCCGTATCAGCGTTCGCATAATCTGTGCCTATAATACTTTTAACTTCAGCAAGCCATTTTGATTGAGAGGCTGCCCAGCTTGCCTTTTGATTTGATGTAATTTCCAGTTCAACAGATTGTTTAAGATTATTTAAAGCACTCTCAATAAGCTGATTATCATTTTTTGCGCTTGATAAATCTTTCTGATAATAAAGCAATGCCTGTCTAACTTTACCTGCTTGTTCATCACTGAAATTAACACTTGTTTTTATTGAAGAAACTGCATCGGAAACAGCTTTATCGCCTCTAAAGATATATGCTTTACCAAGATCAAAATATTCCTGATTAGTAATTTTTATTTTCTTGGTTAATGAGTTTATAACTCCATCCCAGTTTTTATTTTTAAAATAAAGAGTGGACATTTCATGATAAGCGTCGTCTTTTTTTGCAGCATCAATTTCTGCAACTTTTCCATAGTATTCGATCGCAAGATCATCATTACCGGTTTTCTTTTGCATTTCTGCATAGTTCTCAAAATCCGTGGATGAATATTCTATATTGGGAATCTGGAAAAGTTGTGCAAAATAATATTTACTTTTATCAAGGCTATCTAATTTAAAGTATGAGTATGCCAATATTCTTGTTGATGATGCCTTGTCTTTTTCGCTAACAATTAGTTTTTCTAAAATTTCAATAGCGCTATTATATTCTTTATTTACATAAAGAATTGATGCATATCTTTTTAATCTTTCAGATGTAGCTTCCGAACTTTCGATATACTTTTTATAAAACTCAGCAGCTTTGCTGTAATCTTTTAGATCGGCGTAAAGTTCAGCTAATTCTTCATAAGTCGGAGAGTATGAAGGATCATTAGTTACTGCTTGATTTAATAATGTTTTTGCTTCATCCTTATTATCTATCATAATATATAATTTAGCTTTCATTAATAAAGCCTCAGTATTTGCAGGATCCATGTTTAAGGCTTTTTCAAAATTATTAATTGCTTCGGTACCTTTAATTTTTGCAAGATATACTTTACCAAGATTGATATAAACATCTGCATATTTTTCTTTGCCGTTGTTTGCAGCATTTAAAAGCTCCAATGCTTTATCATAATTTTTAACTTTTGGATTAGAGTATGCTTCAGAAAGTATGATGTATGTTTTTGTAATTTCTTTAGAATCGCTAACATCTAAAGCCTTTGCATGATTACTCTCAGCTTCAGAAAGTTCGTTTTTCAAAAGATTAACTTTTACCATACCTGCATAATTCAAAGGGAACTCAGCGTCGCTGCTAATACCTTGCAAATAAAATGTTTTTGCTGAATCAAGATTCTCTTCCATATAATAAATCTGACCAAGATAAAAATTTGCTTCTGCCTTATTTTTAGAATTGAGCAAAGATGTAAAATACTTTTTAGCTTCATTATATTTTTCATATTTGATTAACTTTATTCCAGAATCAATATCCTGCGCAGCAAAATTACTTGCAAGCATCAAAATAAACATCAAACCGAGAATAGATTTTTTTAACATGATTTTTTCACCAATAGTTTAGTTTGTTAGTTCTTCATTATATATTTCTACAAGACGTACAGGCATCGTTGCTGGAACCAATCCGAATTTCAATACAATTCTTTGACCTCTTTCGCTCGCAACGAAAGCTGTAAATCCGGTTCCTAATCCTGTATAAGCCTCTTTACTAATTATGTAGATTTCCCTGTAAAGCGGATAAATCTTTTGAGCAATATATGCCTGATATGGTTTGAGCGATTCATTACTTGTATCAGCTGCAATTTCTAAAACCTTAACTGATTTTAGAAAACTTAAATTTGTAGTATCGTCCTGATCACTTATCCAATTAACACCGATTATGCCAATGCAATTTTTTTCTTTTGAAACATAATCCAGAACGGCATTACTTGAATTTAGTGCATAGCAATTTGCAGAAAAGTTAGTAACACCAGTCTTTTCTTTCAAAAACCTTATTGTACTAGAGTTATTATTATCAAAAACTACTTTAATCTTTTTTAAAGATGGATTTTTATTTTCGACATTAACAAGTGCGTTAATTTCACTCAACTTATATGATGAATCTTTCAAATCATTACTACCAATAAGAGCAATGGCATCATAAGCAATCTTGGTTACTTTTGGTACAATTTCCCATTTCTCAAATTGCTTTAGTTCCTCTTTGTTTAACATACGCGGAACAATAATTAAGCGAACACTATCATTCATAAGATCGTTAAATGCTTCTGTTTCTGTCTTATATCTAACTTTTACGTTCGCATATTTATATATTGATAAAAAAGTATTTACTTCAGAATCAATTAATGGTTTATAAGTTTCATCAACTGAGATAGTTAAATCACCTGCGGTTGGCGTATCGGTTGGAGAGTTAGAATTATTGCACGCTGTTGCAAATAAAATAAACATCAGGCAAATGGAAATTATCCAGTTACTACTCTTCATCATTTTTTTCAATTTCTTTTTTCCTCCTAATAACAATATAACCTCTGAATAAACCATAAATCAAAAGAATGGAAGCTAACCCTATTTTTTGAAAATTAGTAAATTCAAAAACATTATTTCCAAGCAGTAAAAACAGACCGCAACCTATATAGATTGCGGTCATCAATAAATTTGCAATTAAAGAAAATGACATATCAAAAACCCGTGAAATTAATGTATGCTAAAAGAAAACGTTTTATAAAATGTATTTTCTAAATCTATAAGTACAAAATTACTATTGAAGTTTAAAAACAATAGGAATTGAAACTTGAACTTTAACAGGAGTTCCTCTTTGTTTGCCGGGTTTAAACCTTGTTTTTCTAACGGCATCAACCGCAGCTTCGTCGCATCCAGCTCCAATACCTTTTATAATTTTTGCACCGGTAACGTTACCGGATTCATCAACATAAGCCAGCACATATACTTTACCTTCAACACTTGCTCTTTTAGCTATTTCAGGATAAGTGATCAACTGCTGTATTGCTGCAATTCCACCGATAGGTTCAGGCATTTCTTCAACAGCAACAAAATATGTTGGGGCTTCTTCTTTCTTTTCCTCAACTATTTCTTCTTCAGCTTCTATCAAACTATAATCAACACCGCCCGCAACACCTTCTTCAGTTTTTAATCCAGGATCAACTTCTTTCAACTCATCTACAGTAGGAATATATTCATCCGTTACTTGATCATCAGGTTTAACAACAGGAGGAGTAAACTTTATTGTTGATTTTAAGGGAGCAAGTTCTTCCAATTGTTCAATGATTTTTTCTTCTCCAATTGAAGGAGGAGGAGCTAAATCTGTAATTATTACTTTTTTTAATTTTTTGGATCCCAATTCCTCTGGATTTAATGTTCTATATATTGTTGGTCCAGTTGTAATGAGAACAACAATCAGAATGGCAATCCACATAGCGATTGATAGATATTTGCTATAAGCTTTTCGAAGTTTATAAGCTCCGTATTCCTTATTTTTATTTAGAAATATCAGTTCATCTAGATTTGTTTGATATGCTATTTCATTAGCCATAATAATAAGCCCTCCAGATTATTTACTTTTAATTAAATTAAGATCGTCAGGTGTAACATCCACCATTGCATATCTTTTAATATCAGAAATATTCATTTCATCAAGAATATCAACAACATTTTTATAGACAGCTTTATCTGTGGGTTTTATAAGTACAACCATATTTTCGATAGTGGAATTTTTTTGCTGTAATATTTTTCGTAACCCTTCTGCAGAAAAATTGGTTTCCGTTAATGGTTCCAAAGGTTCATTCGGCATTCCAATATACCAGAAAAGTTTATTATCGGCATCTAAAATAACATTAAATGCTTTGGAAGCTTTTAATTCATTTTGTTCATCTTCTATAATTGGACCTTTAGGTTTAACAGGAAGATTTATTTCCATTGTTTGCGGCTTACTAAAAGTAGTAGTTAACAAAAAGAAAGTAACTAAAAGAAATGCAAGATCAACCATTGGAGTAAGGTCAATTCTTGTTGACATTTTCTTTCTGCCTTTTTTCTTGCCTTTTTTGCCGCCGGATTGTTTTTGTTCTAATTCAGCCATGATTTAAATTCCTTTCATTCCTTTCAATTTATTTGGATCTGCCTCAAGATCAGTAATAAGATTAAACTTATTAACATTTTTGTCCTGCAAAGTATTCATAACTTTTTTAACGCTGGGCCAAGGAGCTCCTTGATCGCCTTTTAAAGTAATTCGAACACCAGGATTAGAAAGTCGTCCCTGCATAATCCAATCACCCAATTCATTATTAACAGAATCCACGGGAATTCCCGGCAAATTATAAAGTTTTCTATCAATTTCTTCTAAAGCAAGATAGCCTTTCAACTGGTTTAGTGGAAGACCGATGCTACCAGTTAAAATAAATGTCTTCCTCTCATCCTCTGTAAATTGAAGTTCAGGATGCTTTTCAGAAATTTTATCTAACAATCTTCCCCTTGTGGCATTTTTATTGTCAATATTAAAGAACACTTTTCCTTCTTTATCCACAGTGATATTTAGAATATCGGTATCTGGCAGCTTTATTTCAGAAATTGATGAAGGCGTATCAACAATTACAACCTCTGCCGATTTAAACTGAGTTGTTAGGATGAAGAATGTTAACAACAAAAATGAAACGTCGCACATCGCAGTCATATCAATTACAGTGCTTTTACGCGGTATTTTTATTTTAGGCATAATTTTAACCCATTTAATTTATCGTTTATCATTAGCTGTTATGTGCTGCAAAATTTTGAACTATTGCAACACCGGCTTCGTCAATGCTATAAGTCATTTTATCAATTTTGGTAGTAAAATAGCTGTAAAAAATAATTGCAAGAGCAGATGAACCGATACCAAATGCTGTATTAATCAGAGCTTCAGAAATACCTGTTGCCAATGCAACTGCATCAGGAGCGCCTGCTGTTGCAAGAGCAGCAAATGCCTTAATCATACCAACAACTGTTCCTAATAGACCAACAAGGGTAGCTAAAGGTGCAATGGTTGCTATAATTACTAAGTTTTGCTCAAGAATAGGTAATTCAAGTGAAGTCGCTTCTTCAATTTCTTGTTTGATTGCAAGAATTTTTTGATCCTTATTCATTTCCTTGTTACCGGTAACTTCTTTGTATTTTAATAAACCAGCTTTAATAACGTTTGCAACAGATCCTCTTTGACCATCACATTCTTTTATAGCGCCATCAATATCAGGGCTGGATAATTTTTGATATACACGAACTACAAATGATGATATTTTTCCTTTACCTTTTGCTCTTGTTAAAGTTATAAATCTTTCGATTGTGAAAGTTATAACCATAATGAGAATAGACATCAGAACAGGAACTATAATACCACCTTTATAAATAATACCTAAGTAATTACCTGGTTTTGGCATATTAGCATTGTTATTTCCCTGAAAGTTTTCAGGATTACCCATTACAAAAAAGAAAAGAACAAATCCAATTGCGAAAATAACTGGAATGGCGATGGCTGCAAATCCTGCGAATGCACCCTTTAATCCTTTAGTACTCAATTTATTACTCCTTAATATATTGTTGCTGATAAATGTTTATTAAAAATAAATTTTCTTTACATCGAATATTAAAAATATCTTTGATTTATAACAAAATTATTTTTCAAAGAACCTTTAATATTAACAGAAACATAACAATTAAAACTTATCAGCATAAGAAACTTTATTTCTTTAACTGAAAGATTTTAAAAATGTTCCAAAAATAATTTTACGGCGGACTGTGGAAAACAATATTGTTCAACCTTAGTTGAAATAATGCTATCCAATCTTCATTATTAAATTGTATTATTAAATACACTATCTAACCTGTCTTATTATTTTGTAGCAAGTTAACATTGAAATTATTTAATTCTAAGCACTTCTATTTTAACTATTCCGTCAGTTATGATAAAGAAAAACGAATATTTGAAAAGTTTTTCGGTGCAAAACTAATTCCTAAACTATATATATTAAAATTTCCGGTCAAATATAAAACAAAGTTTTATATAAAAACTATACCTCGATCCGGTGTTTTTACTAATTTTTATTGATTCACAGTCTTTTGTTCCAGTTCAGCGCTTAAAAGAACGCATAAAAAATTTTTCAATAAAAATTTTACAGCACCATTACCGAGCGAACCATTATATCCCAATACTAGTAATTTCTTTCTAATCAATTATTTTGATTTGAAAATAAACTTTGTAATAACAGGAAAATGATCGCTATAACCACCAAGGTATCTTGCACCGCCATAAGTTGGAAAAGGCGCACCCATATATTTTCCTGTTCTTGTAACCATTAATGCAGGTTTATATACTCCAAAAGATTTGCAAACGTAAGTAATTTCATTTCCATCAAGTAAATTTTTAGATATTATTATCTGATCGAGCATATTAAAATCATCTTTGTACTTATAACTTCCATCGCCATTACTGAATGCTTCGTAAGAACAATTAAATAAGTCTGTCTCATTTTCTGATTTTAAGTTTTGCGGCTTAACATCATCGCAGAGAAAAGGTTTAGCTTTTAACTGATCATTTATTGAAAAGTTTACAGGCTCATCATTAAAATCGCCAACTATAAATATTTTGCTTTTGATATTTATCCTGTAAAGGCTATCCACAACCATACGTAAAGTTTTTGCCGCTTCAATCCTGTTCACTTCGGATTTATCCTCGCCGCCTCTTCGTGAGGGCCAATGATTAACAAAAAAATGTACAGTATCTTTTTTATTAAATAATAATGATGTATAAAAGATTAATCTCGTTTTGTAACCGTCCGGAAGAGCTACACTAAAACCTTTTGCAGCAATAAAAGAAAATATTTTGGAATTATATATAAGTCCATTATCAATACCGCGTCCATCGGGCGATTCTAAATAAGCAGTTTTGTAAGATTTATCGAATAGGTATTTATTGATCAACGTATCCAATAAATATTGATGCTCAACTTCGCAAACGCCGAGTAGATCGGGACCTTTTCCATTATTCATAGACCTGATAACTCTTGATAGATTGTACATTTTTTTATCAAGCCGTTCATTAGTCCATTCTTTTTCTGAAGTGCTTAAAAATTCTTCATCCTGTTTAAGTGAATCATCAATCGTATCAAAAAGGTTTTCAACATTCCAATGAGCAACAAATAAAGTATCATCTTTGGTCTGAGTATGTGCAACATTCGATATAATGACAAAGCTTAAAAAAACAAATATTGATTTCATAAATTTCATTTAGTTAAATAGTTAAAAATTAAATTTCGATCCGGGTAACAACGCCGTGCAGTTTATTATAAGGGAAATCGAAATAGCTAATCCAGCTTGGAGCAATTTTTTTGAGAACAATAAAAAACTTTAAAAAGAACCTATCTGTTTTAATATCCTCTGCCCCGTAGAAAATAGCTTTCTCGTTAAACTTCCACTCTTTAAATAATTGAGGAAGATTCGGGACTTCCATATATCCATATAATACTCTTGCAACAAATAATCCAGGACTAACTTCCTCGTAGGTATCTAACTTAATCCCATAAGGTTCATCTGTATTAACAACCGATATTAAAATATTTTTTTCATACATAATTCCGGTTCTAAACATGCAATGCAAAATATAAGGCGATACAGAATTGAGATTTCGTGTAAAAAACATTGCTTCGCCTTTTACATAATTGCCTGTCTCGTAAATCTGTTTAAAACTTTCAATAAATACATCAAGATCAACAGAGCGCAAGAACTTTCTTAATCTGCTCATACCAGTAATCCACAGCCACATAACAACTAATGTTATTGTTGCAATTATAATTGACCAGTAACCACCGTAAGGTATTTTATGAGTAACAGCAATTAAATAAGCAAAAGTAACTAATAAAACAAAAATGGCAATTGACATTTTAAGAAATTCTTTTCTGTTATATAAAATAAAAACTATAAAAATTGAACTTATAAACATTGTTGCAGTTACTGCCAATCCATAAGCGGCGGCAAGATTTGCAGATTCTTTAAAAACGAATATCATTAATAAAACAGCAAGAAGAAGAAGCCAGTTTACAGATGGTATATAAATCTGTGATCTTAATTTTGTTGATGTATATTTTATTTTCATCAACGGAAAAATACCGATGTTGATCCCTTGAAATATCAACGACATAACAGCGCTTATCATTGCCTGCGATGCAATTATTGTTGCTAATAATGTTAGTATTAAAAATGGTATGTAAAATACTTCTGAAAAAGTGCTGATAAGTTTAAATAAAACCTGATGAGAATCCTGATGCTCAATAATATAAGCGCCCTGCCCAAAGTAATTTATTATTAACGCAAAGAATACAAAAAACCATGCCTGCCTTATTGGTTTGCCGCCAAGATGCCCCATATCGGCATAAAGCGCCTCGCCGCCTGTGGCACAAAGTATTACCTCGCTTAAAATAAAAAAGCCCGGCAGCCCGTTATGAATAAAAAACTCTACCGCATACATTGGATTGAATGCCAAAAATATTTTAGGTGTGTGAAGTATATAGAAAAATCCTGATAGAAATAGTGCAGCAAACCAGATGAGCATAATTGGACCAAATGAAGTTGCAACTTTACTTGTTCCTTTATATTGTATAGCAAATAAAAGGACAGTAATAACAGATGTTATTATAATAATTGTTTTTATGTCAATTCCTCCCAGCCCTGGAATTAACTTTAAACCTTCAACTGCGGAAAGAATACTAATTGCAGGCGTTATAACACCGTCGCCAAGTAATAAAGAAACGCCAATATATCCAAGAAAGGTAACAAAGCCTGCTTTCCTGCCCTTCCTTAAAGTTGTAATTAAAATTTCCTTTAGAACAATAATTCCGCCTTCGCCTCTTGTGCTCATACTCATAGCAAGCCATGCATATTGTATTGAAACAAGAGTTATCAAAGTCCAGAATATTAGAGATAAAACTCCAAAAATATTTTCTTCAGACGGAACCGTTAAAGTAAAAATTATGGAAAGTGTATAAATAGGGCTTGTTCCGATATCGCCAAAAACAATGCCCATTGCTTTTACGATATCCTTTGCAGAATTTTTTGTAGATGCTTTCATTTCTAAAAAAAGATTTACAGATCAATTATAATGTGAGTAAATCTTATAGTTTTCCTTTCTAATATTTATCTACAACAAAAATAAAGTAATATTAAATTCAATTACAATTTTTTAGATAAATTAGTTTTGAGTATATCTGTTAAAGATGATCAGAAATATTGATAATTAACTTATGTATAAAAGCAATTTAATTAATTTAAGATTTTAGTCGTGAGGAAATTAAACAAATTACATTGCGCTTAACTTGTATGCTTTATTGCAAAATGTAAGATGACAAATGGGAAAAGAATTAAAAAATAAAAAGACTGAAAGATTAAAAGATTGAAAAATCAAAAGACTGAAAAATCAAAAGATTGAAAATTCTACATTTACATAATAATTATACAAATACTTACTTCTTGCTACTCACTATCTACTGCCTACTACCAACCAATATCTTTAGTCGTTGAGAAAACAGTTTATAATTAAATAAAAAGTGACAATATTATAAAACCTGCTTCTATAGATGACCGAACTCATATAGAGAGTACAAGCCGAGCATAGCGTATGTGGAGCGTATGTGAAGCGTATGTGAGACGGGAGCAAAAAGACGGGAAAAGCAAGAAGCGAGATGAATGAAATATTCAAAAGATTGAAAATTCTACATTATACATTATAAATTAAGTGGCATTTTTCTTTTCTGCCACTAAGACTCTAAGACACAAAGATGGAGATCTCAGTTGAGAAACGGGAAAAGAAAGACGAAAAATCAATATGCAAGAAGGGCGCTTCGATACATACCAATCCTTCATTCGTCAGTTGACGGAGATGGACGAAATTACTCAGCACCCTTTTTACAAATGCTGAAACTATTGCCCTCGTCTTTAGACAACGGTACAAATAAATAAAAAGATACCCTTGGCTTCAGCCGTATAAAAACAAAATGTGCTAGAGCGTTTTAATTTCTAACTTTTTATAAGAATGAAACAATGGATAATTCCTATAATAATGTGATGATGTAAGATGAACATTTGGCTAATTTAATCTACGATTAAAACAAACCATTTATTGGTCTGTGGTTTATTTTATCAATAGTTAGAAAAACAATTTTATAAATACAAATAATTGAATTTGTATTTGCTGATGTTTTGAAAGATTTGTTTTATTCAGTTAGATTTAGATATGCAAAATGAAAACATATTAAATCTCCCGTTAGAAAAGGCTTCATTCTCTGTTGTGGATGTGGAAACAACGGGATTGTCTCCTGTGAAGAACAGAATCATTGAAATTGCAATTGTTAAGATTGAGAATTTGAAGATTACCGATAAAATGGATTATCTCATCAATCCACAAACATATATTCCTCCATTCATAACTTCATTAACCGGTATCAGTAATGATGACATAATTGGCGCTCCTCAATTCAGTGAAGTTGCAGAGGAAGTAATTAGGTTTATGGAAAACACAATTCTTACAGCGCATAATTTTTCTTTTGATGCATCTTTTTTGAATACTGAATTTATGATTTGCGGAAAAGAGTTTGTTAATGAACACTCTTGCTGCACCTTAAAGATTGCAAGGAAAATTTATCCAACATTAAAAAGCAAATCGCTTTCTTCTGTAAGCGAATTTTTGAATTTAAGAAATCACAATAAACATCGCGCTCTTGGCGATGCGGAAATAACTGCAAAAGTTTTAATAAAAATTATTAAAGAATTGCAAATTAAAGACAGGATCAAAACAGTCGGTGAATTTCTTGCTTATCAAAAAGGCGTAAATGAATCGCCTGTACTAAACGTAAAAAAAGAATTACTTGATGACTTCCTTTCACTTCCAAATGCGCCGGGAATTTATTACTTCACCAATAAAAAGGATGAAGTGATTTATGTTGGGAAAGCAAAATCAATTCGCGATAGAGTTAAAACATATTTTTCTCCATCTGCACAAAAGAAGCCGCAAAAGATTGTTAAACAGGCAGCGCACTTAAAACATATTGTTACAAACAGCGAGCTTACTGCACTGCTTACTGAAGCTGAAACTATTAAGTTGCTTAATCCAAAATTCAATTCTCAGTTAAGAAGATTTGGTAACAAGTATTTTATAAAAGTTATGCGCTCGCATAAATCCCCAAACATTGAACTTACAAATCAATTTGATTTTGATGGCAACGATTATTTCGGACTTTTTGTTTCGCATAGAAAAGCGGATGAAATTTTAGAATTCATAAATAAAACTTTTGCCGTGCGAGAATGTAATGATAAAGATTTTAGTAAAGGGAAAACCTGTTTTCTATTTGATATTCATAGATGCACTGCACCTTGCTTAAACAGCGATAAATCTATACAACAGCACAATGATGAATTGGAAAAAGTTTATGATTTTCTTTATGGTAAAAATCAATTTGCTTTGGATAGATTGTTAAATAAGATGAAAGAGTATTCCGCTAAACAAAAATTTGAGCAAGCGGCGGAACTAAAACAATTGGTTGATTTTATTCTTGCACAAACTCATAAATCATCAATACTTGCGGAGCCTGTTAACCGCGCTAATGTTTTGTTTGAGATAATTGCACCTTTTGAGAACGATTTTGTTTTGATGATGGAAGGAAAATTTTACATCAATAAATATCTGCACGATAGCAAGGAAACTTTTAAGCAAGCATTGGATGATTATTATGATGGGACAATAAACAATGATTTTATTCCATCGGATGAAGATCTTGAAAAGATGAAAATTACACTTAACTGGCTTGTTAAGAATAGGAATCAGGTTAGAACGTATTATTTAAAAGATTATCCAACAAAGCACGCTTTATTTGACGATATTGCTAATTACAATCCGCAGTCGAAAACTCTTTCTGAAAAAGTGATTCAAGTAAAAGACAGAATAGAATACGATTATAATTTTTAAATGATGAAAAAGTTTGAGCAGGAACTTGAAATAATTTTGCAGGATAAATCTTCGCAACTTAAATACCAACTAAATGTTTGCTTTTGTAGTTAAAGCGTAAAGTTAAAAGTACAGCAGAAACCGTAAGCCCGATCAATAATCCAATCCAAACTCCATCAACGCCAAGTTTAAAAGTAAAACCGAGAAGATAACCAATCGGAAGACTAATCAACCAGTAAGCTATAAAAGTAATTACTGTAGGACCTTTCACATCTGTTAAACCACGCAGCACTCCGATGCCAACAGCCTGTGTTCCATCTGATAATTGAAATAATGCCGCAATAATTAACAACCGCGATGCAATTTCAATAACTGTCGTATCATCAATATAAAATGTTGGAAGGATTTTGTTTAGTAAAATAAAAATCAATCCAGCAAAAGATTGAAACGATGCGCCGATTGCAATAGCAGTAAATCCGCTTTTTCTTATTTTAGAAATACTTTGCTCTCCGAGTGCATTTCCAACTCTAATACTTCCGGCTTGCGAAATGCCAAGGGCAGCCATAAATGAAATTGAGGCAAGGTTGATTGCAATCTGATGAGCAGCAAGTTCATTTGCGCCTATCCATCCAATCATAATTACAGCAAATGAAAAAGCACCAACTTCAAAGAAATACTGGAAACCGCTTGGTAATCCGAGCGATAGAATTTTTTTTATTATAGAAAAATTCATTTCGCGAAAATGAAATGATACATCGTATTGTTTAAACTTCTTGTTTCGCATAACATAAATCATAAGTGCAACAGCCATAAAAACACGCGAAAAAAAAGTAGCCCACGCTGCTCCGGCTAATCCAAGTTCCGGAAATCCAAATTTGCCAAAAATCAAAATCCAGTTAGCAAAGGCATTAATAATATTTGCTGAAAGGGTTATAATCATTGCAGGCTTCATAATTGATAAGCCTTCGATAAAATGTCTGTAAGTTTGATAAATCATCAATGGTAAAGACGAAAGCCCGACTATAGTCATATAAGTAATTGTGTATTCCACAACTTCGGGAGGTTGATCGAGATATTTAACAAAACTTATTCCTGCTAAAATTATAGCGAGCATTATAAATGATAACACAACATTTATAAGCAGCGATTGCCGAAAATAAACGCCGCACTCCGAATATCTTTTTGCACCAACAAGAATTGCTATTAAAGGGCTAACAACTCCCGAACATCCGATTCCAATAATTAAAATTATAAATATCAAACTGCCGCCAAGCGAAGCAGCCGCAAGCTGCACAGCGCCAATCCTGCCAACCATTATGCTGTCAACAACTCCCATCATTATAATACCAAGCTGCCCGATTATAACAGGATAAGCAAGCCGCAGTGTATTTAGAATTTCTTCTTTTAGTATTTTAATTTTTTCTTTAGACATAGTTGATAATAGTGTTACAAAACTTTGAACATTTATTAATTAAAAAGACAATCATAAAAACTTATTGTGTTTTCAATTAAAACACAGAAGATTACAAATAAAAAATGCCAACCACCTTTAAGTGATTAGCATTTTTGATTTTCAATAAAATTACTTTTTCAACAAGTCTCTAATTTCAGTCAGTAATTTAATTTCTTCAGTTGGTTCTGCAGGCGGAGGTGGTGTTTCCGTTTTTTTTAATGAACTTAATGCTTTAATAACAATAAATATTACAAATGCAATTATCACAAAATCTATAATTGTATTAACAAATGCGCCATATTTTAGCAGGACAGCTGGCACATCGCCTTCCGCTGGTTTTATTTCCCAAGCAAGATTTTTGAAATCTACACCACCTAATAAAAATCCGATTGGCGGCATAACAACATCGTTAACAAATGAGGTAACAATTTTCCCAAATGCTCCGCCAATAATAACTGCAACCGCAAGATCAACCACATTTCCGCGCATTGCAAATTCTTTAAACTCCTTTAATATTTTCATCAAGTATTCCTTTCCAAGATTATTTTGTTTATTTGATTGAAATGTTGTTATAAATATAAATTGAACTCACATTAAAAGGAATTAAACTTAAACAAATATTTTCAGGCTTGTTGATATAAAACCTTTTTTTCCTATATTTGCTCATAATTTTGCAGGATTGAAAGTCTAATTATTTCAATCAAATTCACTAAAAATTCTTGTGGTTTATTTTGAAAGAAGAATATCATAAATGGCACTCTCAATTTATTAATCGGGAGTTTGAAATGCTTGTATTTGGTCACTCTGGGTTTCCGGTGATTTTTTTCCCAACTTCCAGAGCAAGATATTTTCAAGCAAAAGATTTTGGTTTGATCAGCTCTGCTGCTGAAATTATTGACAGCGGAAAAGTAAAAATTTACTGCCCTGATAGTATTGATAATGAAAGCTGGTATAATAAATCAATTCATCCATCAGGAAGAGTGAAAAGACAAATTGAATATGAAGAAACTATTTTAAATGATGTTATTGAGTACGCTTTTCAGGATACAGGTTATGATAAAGTAGCTTTAAGCGGATGCAGTTTTGGCGGGTATCATTCAGCCAATATTGCGTTTCGTAATCCTGATAAAGTCGCTTATTTATTTTCGATGGGCGGAGCTTCAAACATCGGAAGATTTTTAGATGGTTATTATGATGAAAATTGCTATTTCAATAATCCGCCGGATTTTTTACCAAATCTTAATGATGATTGGTATTTGAAAAGAATAAAAAACATGGGCATAATACTTGGCACAGGCGATTCAGATATTTGTCTTGATGAGAATAAAATTCTTTCTGAAATATTAAGAAGTAAAAATATTCCTCACTGGTTAGATGTTAGAAAAGAAACAGGGCACGACTGGCAATGGTGGAAACAAATGTTTTCAGAATATTTATCAAAAATTAAAACTTAGATTTAAACGGAGGCTTTATGAAAAAAATTGGAATTTTGTTCGGACAGGAAAATACTTTTCCACAGGCTTTTGTTGATCGTGTAAACTCAAAAAAAGAAACTGGCATTTATGCTGAGTTTGCAGACATCAATAAAGTTATGCAAGGTGAAACTACTGGTTATGATGTTTTGATTGACCGGATTTCTCAGGACGTTCCTTTCTATCGTGCAATGCTAAAGAATGCAGCTATCTGCGGAACGGCTGTTATTAACAATCCTTTTTGGTGGAGCGCTGATGATAAATTTTTTAATAATGCGCTTGCAACAAAAATTGGAGTTGCAGTTCCTAAAACGGTTTTACTTCCCTCAAATCAACATCCACCTGATACAAATGAACGCTCATTCCGTAACCTTGCTTATCCTTTAGATTGGGAAGGCATTTTTAGTTATGTTGGTTTTCCGGCTTACTTTAAACCTTTTGCGGGCGGCGGATGGAAAAATGTTTATCGGCTGAATAATATGGAAGAATTTTTCAAAGCCTACAACGAAACCGGGCAGCTTGTAATGATGCTTCAGGAAGAGATAGTTTTTACAGAATATTTCAGATGCTATTGTTTGGATAGACAGGATGTTCATATTATGCAGTACGATCCAAGAGAGCCGCATCATCTTCGATATGTTCGGAATCCAAAACCGCTTGAGAAAAAATTGCTTGATGATGTTCGTAATGGAGTACTTGCGTTAAACAATGCTTTAGGTTATGATTTTAATACTGTCGAATTTGCAATCCGCAACGGTGTTCCTTACGCAATAGATTTTTGCAATCCTGCACCCGATGCAGACATAAATTCTGTTGGCGAAGAAAATTTTGAGTGGATTGTAGAAGCTGCTGCAAATATGGCAATCAAAAAGGCTAAAGCACACAAATCCGGTCAAAATAATTTAACATGGGGTAGTTTTATTAATTCATTTGTAAATAACAAAATTTTAAAATAAGAAAGATGACTATGGCAAACGATGCTTTATTTACATTAGGAGTTGAGGAAGAATTTCAAATTATTGATCCTGTTTCGCGCGAACTTAAATCGCACATTCAACAAATATTAGAAGACGGCAAACTTATTCTTGCCGAGAATGTTAAAGCCGAAATGCACCAATCGGTTGTTGAAATGGGAACGGATATTTGCAGGGATATAAAAGATGCACGCAAACAAGTTACAAGATTAAGAACTGATCTTGCTAAACTTGCTATTAAAAACGGACTTAGAATAGCGGCTTCCGGTACACATCCGTTTTCGCATTGGCAGGACCAAAAAATTACAGAGCATCCGCGTTACAAAGTTATTGTTGACGATATGCAGCAAGTTGCAAGAGCTAATCTTATTTTTGGTTTGCATGTTCATGTTGGTGTTGAAGACCGCGAAGTAGCGATCCATATTATGAACGCCGCACGTTATTTCCTTCCACATATCTTTGCTTTATCTACAAACTCACCTTTCTGGATTGGAAGGAATACGGGATTCAAATCTTACCGCAGTAAAGTATTCGATCGTTTTCCACGAACTGGAATTCCAGATTTTTTTAACGGCGTTTCAGAATATGATAAATACATAAACCTGCTAATCAAAACAGGCTGTATTGATAATGCAAAAAAAATATGGTGGGATATTCGTGTTCATCCGATATTTAAAACGTTGGAGTTTCGTGTTTGTGATATTCCGCTTCGCGTTGATGAAACAATTGCACTTACTGCAGTTATGCAAGCGATTGTTGTAAAACTTCATAAATTATTAAAACAAAATCTGGGCTTCCGGCTATACAGAAGAGCGTTGATTGCGGAAAACAAATGGCGCGCTGCCCGTTACGGAATTAAAGGAAAGTTGATTGATTTCGGAAAAAGCGAAGAAGTTGATTACAGTTTGCTGGCAGAAGAACTTTTAGAGTTTATTGATGATGTTGTTGATGAACTTGGTTCACGCGAAGAAGTAAACTACGTTCGTAAAATTCTTGAAATGGGAACCGGCGCAGATAGACAAGTTGAAGTCTGGAATAAAACAAATGATGTAAAAAGCGTTGTTGATTTTATTATTGAAGAAACTCATCACGGTTTGCAACTTTAAAATAGCTGAGCCAATATTTTTTTAATTTCCCTTAAATGATCTGAAATGACTAAACAAAAAATAAAAATTGCAACTATTGATCTTTACAACAACGAGCGTAATGAAGGAATGCGTTGTATTCGCGAAATAGTATCCGAAGTTTCCGAAAATAATTTGCATACAGATATTGATTATGATGTTTTTGAAACTCGCTATAAAGGTGATGTACCCGATTTAAGTTATGATATTTTTATTTCATCCGGCGGTCCCGGCAGCCCTTTTGAAGATGAAGATAAACAATGGGATAAAGACTATTTTAATTTGTTGGATAAAATCTGGAATCACAATCAAAATTCTGATCATAAAAAATTTATGTTCTTTATCTGTCATTCCTTTCAGATGATGGCAAGATATTTTCAGTTTGGAGAAGTGAACAAACGGTTTATCAATTCCTTTGGTGTTATGCCCTTCCATAAAACAGAAGACGGAAAAATTGATCAGATATTAAAAAATCTTTCTGATCCCTTTTATGCCGCAGACATCCGCCACTGGCAGGTTGTTAATGCAGATCAAAAAATAATTGATGCTCTTGGAGCAAAAATTCTTTCTTGGGAAATTCCCGAAGAAGAAAACAAAAATAATCCCGCAATTACTTCTGTAAGAATTTCAAACGAAATAGCAGGTACACAATTTCATCCCGAAGCTGATCCTGAAAGTATGCTTTACCATTTTAAACAGGATGAAAGAAAGAAATTTATAATTGATAGATATGATGAATCCCGCTATAACGAGATGATTGGCTACCTTGAGCATCCAGATAAAATAAAACTTACACGTAAAACTGTTATTCCAGCCTTTCTAAATAATGCTATTGATGAACTAACTGCAATTATGGTTTAATTTATGATCTCTGAGATAAGAAATAAATACAATGCTGATTTTACCGAAAAGAAGTATCAAGAATTTTTGAATGAATTAAATTCAATACTAAAATATCCAACTGATTTTCGTGTTTGTGAAACGCCGCTTTTTTTATCAAATGAATTAACCGGCGAACTTGAGAAAGCCTGCTCCGATATTACAAACCAATTACAGCAAAAAGATTTTTTAGAAAGATCGGTAAATGCAATTCCGCCGAATCTAAAAGTACCCAACGATTTTGAACACCCACCTTTTTTGCAGATTGATTTTGCAATCACAAAAAAAGATGGCAAGCATTTTCCAAAATTAATTGAGTTGCAGGCTTTCCCATCGCTTTATGGTTTCCAGGTTTTTCTTGATAGCGTTATACGAAATCATTTTGACATACCGGAAAATTTTGATAGTTACTTTAGCGGATACAAAAAAGATAGTTATAAATCTTTATTAACAAAGAAAATCGTCGGCAAGTACGATCCTGCAAATGTTATACTTCTTGAGATCGAACCTGAGAAACAAAAAACAAGAATTGATTTTGCCGCCACTGAAGAACTTACAGGAATCACAACTGTTTGTTTATCAAAAATTATCAAGCGCGGTAAAAAACTATTTTATAAAAAAGACGGCAGCGAAATTGAAATAAAGAAAATTTATAACCGCGTAATTTTTGATGAACTTGAAAGAACTAAACTTAATTTCGATTTCAACTTTAAAGATGAAATTGATGCCGAGTGGGCTGGACATCCGAATTGGTTTTTTAGGATAAGCAAATATTCTTTGCCGATGTTGAAAAGCGATTATGTTCCGGAGTGCTATTTCCTTAATGAGCTAACCAAATATCCTGAAAACTTAAATGACTTCGTTCTTAAACCACTATTTTCATTTGCCGGCCTTGGCGTTGATGTTGAAGTAACAAAAGAAAAGTTGGATAAAATTGAAAATCGTACGAATTATATTCTCCAGCAAAAAGTTGAATACGCCCCGCTGATTAAAACACCGGATGATTTTTCAAAAGTAGAAATACGAATGATGTTTTTGTGGGATGAGAAACCGATTCTTGTAAATAATCTTATCCGAACCAGTAAAGGCAAAATGATGGGTGTGGATTTTAATAAAAACAAAACATGGGTTGGCTCAAGCATAGCTTATCATAAATAGATTCAATTGATTAAGAATAAAATTCTCTATCCTGAAATATTTTATTAGGGAAATTGATCATTCATTTACACACAATTCTAAACTTTTTCATTTATGGATTACGTGTCATTTTGCTTGTTAATTCGATTTTGGGCAAGTAATTTTCGCACACATTAATATCAAATTTAGATAAGGAAACTATATGGATTCTAAGTATTTTATGGAACTCGAACATAGATATGGCGCACACAATTATCATCCGTTGGAAGTTGTTATTGCAAAAGGAAGCGGCGTTTGGGTTTGGGATGTTGAAGGGAAAAAATACCTGGATTTTCTTTCTGCGTACTCTGCTGTAAATCAAGGTCATTGCCATCCGAAAATAGTTGCAGCAATGGTACAACAAGCTGGAACTCTTACTTTAACATCACGTGCTTTTTATAACAATGTTCTCGGCGAGTATGAAAAATTTATTACGGAACTGCTCGGTTATGATAAAGTTTTGCCAATGAATACCGGCGTTGAAGGCGACGAAACGGCTGTTAAACTTGCTCGCAAATGGGCTTACGAAGTTAAAGGAATAAAAAAATATGAAGCAAAAATTATTGTAGCCAATGAAAATTTTCACGGCAGAACTATGATGGCTGTTTCTGCTTCAACAGACCCGGATTGTTTTGATGGATTTGGTCCGTTTATTCCAGGGTTTGAAAAAATTCCTTATAACGATCTTGCTGCCTTAGAAAAAGCGCTTGAAGACCCGAATGTTGCAGCATTTTTAGTTGAACCGATTCAAGGTGAAGCCGGCGTGTTTGTTCCTGATGATGGCTATCTTAAAAAAGCATTTAATCTTTGTAAAGCAAAAAATGTTTTGTTCATTGCTGATGAAGTGCAAACCGGTTTGGCTCGCACAGGTAAAATGCTTGCATGCGACCACGAAAATGTAAAGCCTGATATTTTAATTTTAGGTAAAGCACTTTCCGGCGGAACAATGCCTGTTTCGGCAGTTTTAGCAAATGATGATATTATGCTTACAATAAAACCCGGGCAGCACGGTTCTACATTTGGTGGAAATCCCCTTGCCTGCCGCGTTGCAATTGCATCATTAAAAGTTTTACTTGATGAAAATCTTGCTGAAAATGCCGATGTTATTGGTAAATATTTTAGAAGTGAAGTACAAAAAATGGTTGATGAGTTTGAACATCTTTCCTTAGTTAGAGGAAAAGGATTACTAAATGCAATTGTCATCAAACCAACTAATGATGGTAAAACTGCATGGGATGTTTGCGTTGCCTTAAAAGAAAATGGAATGTTAGCAAAGCCTACTCATGGCAATATTATAAGATTTGCTCCGCCGTTAGTGATCAACAGAGATGAAATTGATCTGGCAGTGAGCATACTTAGAAAAGTTTTAAACGAGTTTAATTAAAAAATGATTGACTTTTTATATTCAATAGATTTAGCTGTTTTTTATTTTTTTAACCATACTTTATCGGTTGGTTTCCTTGATAAATTCTTTTCAATAATTACTAACGTAAACAACTGGTACATTGCTTATTTAATTTTGCTCGGTATCAGTTTTACAAAAGGTGGAACAAAGGGTAAGCTTGCTGTGCTTGGTATTATTCTGCTTATTGTTGTAACAGACCAAACCGGGTACAGGTTATTAAAAGAATTTTTTGCAAGACCGCGCCCATGTAATTTTTTATCTGATGCGTTTACTCCGCTTGGCTGCACTGGCTCGTATTCGTTTCCATCCAATCATGCTTTAAACAATTTTGCCGCAGCAATGTTTTTTTACCGCCTGTTTCCTAATTTAAAATGGATATTATTTATTGCCGCTTCATTAGTATCAATATCGCGTGTTTATCTCGGTTTACATTATCCATCCGATATTATTGGCGGAGCAATGATAGGTTTGGCGTTCGGTTATATTTTTTCCTCCGCTGTTTTATACTTTGAAAAATATTTTGAAAATAAAAAAGGAAAAGAAACAAATGTCTGATTTCAAAAGGTTTATTAAATGAAAAGTATCTTTCTCGTATCCGGTTTTTTATTCGGCATTACAAGTTTATCAATAAACAATGTTTATTGCAGCCATCAAAACAATATTGTGTCCGATACTTTAGAAATAAAATCATTTCATTATTCGGATAATACACCCGATAGTTCTGCTGTGATTAACATTGAATATCCGCAGATAATCTATTTGGAAAATAAAGTTGTCGAATCCAAAATAAACATGTTATTGGAAGATGAGTTTAAACAAACTATTGAATGGTATGAAGAAGTCGCTGCTGATTCAATTGATACTGGAGAATTCACTCACACTTCGGATTATTCTTTTGAAACAAGTTTCAAGATTAAATACAACTCAAAAGAGTTTTGCTGTATTGTTCTCGATCATTATGAATATACAGGCGGTGCTCACGGAAATTATTTTTCGACAGGTTATAACATCAGAATAAGCGACGGTGAATTGTTATCTCTTCAGGACATAATAAAAGAAAACTCATTTGATCTTTTAACTTATGAATTTGAAGAGGCACTGCTTGAACTTTATTCGGTTGAGTCAATTCAAGAAGCTCCGTTGTTTAACGAAGAAATAAATATAACAGATGAGCAGGATTTTTATATTATTCCCGGCTCTTTAGTTTTACAATTTGATCCTTATGAAATTGCTCCGTATTCCGAGGGTGAAATTCAAGTTGAAATTCCTTTTGAAAATATTAAGGATATTTTGAAAAATAATCTTCCATTTACAACTAAATAAAAATTATGAATAAGAAAACCACAATCCGTTATGCAGTAGAAAATGATGTTCCAGTAATACATAAACTGATTAAAGAATTAGCCGAATACGAAAAACTTTCTGATAAAGTTAAAGCTTCGGAGGAAGACTTGAAATCCGTTCTGTTTGGAAAGGATAGGTTTGTGGAAGTTCTAATTGCTGAATATGAAGAAGTTGAAATCGGTTATGCTATTTTCTTCAAAAACTTTTCCACATTTCTTTGTAAGCCCGGTATTTATCTTGAAGACCTTTATGTTAAACCCGAGTTTCGCGGAAAAGGGATAGGAAAAGCATTGCTTGAGGAAATTATTTCACTTGCCAAAGAGCGAAATTACGGAAGAGTTGAATGGAGCGTTTTAGATTGGAATACTCCGGCAATTGATTTCTACAAAAAAATTGGTGCAAAACAATTAAACGAATGGTCTGTATTCCGTTTAGAATCCGAAAAGTTTTAGAATTTTTCGCAATCAGTTTTTCATTATTTTGCTTAAAAATAATTCAAGCTTTCAATCAAAATTCACTATTTTTGCAGATCAAAAATCGACATAACAAAGAAGTTTTTAAAATAATTAAGAGGATAGAATGTCTATTTCAAATAGAAGAGTAGTTGTAACCGGAATGGGCGCTTTAACGCCGATCGGATTAAATGTCAATGATTTCTGGAATTCAATGATGGAATCAAAAAGCGGTTCAGCTATGATTAAACAATTTGATACTTCCAAAGTTGATACAAAGTTTGCTTGCGAATTAAAAGGTTTTGACGTTACAAATTTTTTAGATAAAAAAACCGCACGCCGTCTTGATCCATTTGCGCAATATGCACTTGTTGCAGCTCAGCAGGCAATTGAAGACAGTAATTTGAAACCCGAGTTACTGTCCGAAGATGAAAAAAATAGAATAGGTGTAATATTCGGAAGCGGGATTGGCGGCATACAAACGTTTTACGATCAGGCAGTGATATGCCGTGAACAAGGACCCGGAAGAATTTCCCCATTCTTTATTCCTATGTTAATTCCCGATATTGCAGCAGGACATATTTCTATGCAATACGGATTTCGCGGACCGAACTACTGCACAGTTTCTGCATGTGCAACTGGCAACAACAATATGATAGACAGTTATTTACTTATCAAAGTCGGCATGGCGGATGTTATGATTTCAGGTGGAAGTGAAGCTTCTATTAGTGAGTTAGGAATGGGTGGATTTAATGCAAACAGAGCTTTATCAACTCGTAACGATTCTCCTGAAACCGCAAGCCGTCCGTTCGATTCCACACGCGATGGTTTTGTAATGGGTGAAGGCGGCGGAACTTTAATACTTGAAGATCTTGAACATGCTTTAAATAGAAATGCTAAAATATATTGTGAAATTGTTGGCGCAGGTTTATCTGCAGATGCACATCATATAACAGCTCCGCATCCGGAAGGAACTGGCGCAATTCTTTCTATGAAAATGGCAATTAAACAAGCTGAAATTAATCCCGAAGAAATCGATTACGTAAATATGCACGGTACTTCCACTCCGCTTGGCGATATTGGCGAAACAAAAGCAATCAAAAAAGTTTTTGGAGATTACGCTTATAAATTAAATCTATCATCAACAAAAAGTATGACGGGGCATTTACTTGGTGCTGCAGGCGCTGTTGAAGCTATTGCTTCTATTCTTGCTGTTGTAAATAATAAAATTCCGCCAACTATAAATTTTGTTAATCCAGATCCTGATTGCGATTTGAATTATACCTTTAATAAACCACAGGATAGAATTGTTAATTATGCTCTAAGCAACGCTTTTGGTTTCGGCGGACATAATACTTCTGTAATATTTAAAAAGTATCACCAATAAAGATGATAATGAAAAATATTAATCCCTTATTACTATTACTTGTTTTTATTTTTTCGCAATTTATTTTGATTGCTGAAGATGGGCAAAAAGCTAAATTAGTAGTAAAGTGCATCGGATTAAAATCCAATAAAGGCAGTGTTAAAATGGCACTTTGCAACTCCATTAAAAATTATGAAGACCAGGAAAATCCGTTTATTGGCAAGACTCTTTCCATAAAAAATAAAATCGCAGAAATAGAAATTGATGATATCCCTTATGGCGATTATGCAATAAAGAGCTTTCATGACGAAAATGATAATAACGACCTTGATACTAATTTTCTTGGATTGCCTGTTGAGGATTATGGATTTTCAAATAATGCAAGAGGCACTTTTGGACCGCCTTCGTGGAAAGAAGCAAAGTTTAAAGTTCAAAAAGATTATATACTGGTTGAAATTGAGTTGAAGTAATTGTTAGATTTTTAGCAATCTATAAAATAAACTGGCAAAATTATTATAGAAAAAGTGATCTAAAATGAAATTTATAATTTTATTAGGATCACTTTTTCATTCAAACAAAAAACTGCATACAATTTAAAACTGATTTTAATTCCCTTAGGAAAATTAATACACTCTAATCGTGAACAAACAGAATCTATCGGCTATCAAGATATTTATTGCGGCTAAATTTTATTAATTAATTTGGCATGTTATTTTTCTTTTTATCAAAAACCGAATCTAAAATCCCTTTATTAATTATGTAATTATAATAATTAACAATAACCTTTCCTTTAGTTATTGATGAAGTTTTTTTTCCTTTTTCCGGTTTTTCACTACTGGTTTCGCCGCTGATGGTAGCAGGTATGTTCATCTTATCTACATTAAAAGCAAAAATTAATTTATTAGGAACGGGATAATTCATTTTATCATCATAGCTAAAATCAATAGTGAAAGTACCGTTTGTTTTGGTTGTGGATTCAACTTTCCGGATTACCTGTTTTTGCTGGTCTATCCACAAGGTTGAAAGAATTACTTCAACATCCTCGCCGGATGGAATGATCTTAACAATAGAGGTTTTTATTCCATTTAAAACAACATCCTGTTCATAAATTGCGGTGTGTGCTTTTTGGGTTATAGCTGCAGGCGAAAATTGAAATCCGTTTTTAGGCAGCATTGCAAAACCATCTGCTTCTAAATGAAATTTGTCGGGTTGTTTAAAATAAATTTTTGCCTTTGTTTCGGGTACTTTAAGAAACTCAACATCAACTTTTATCTTAACATCAACCTGATAATCTTTAACTTTATTGAAATGGGCAACAACATTATCTACAATTTCATCCGCATCTTTAGATTGTGCAAACAAGATTTGAGTACTTATAATTAAAAAATAAATAAATGATTTCATTTTTTCCCTCGCTTATGTTAGAATATCTTTTCGATTGAAAAGGTAAAGTGTAATTGAAAAGAATACTGCAATATGACCGATCAATATAAATCCTGCTTTTGTTAGCTCATTAAAATCAACAGGGTCTTCAAATATCAATCGCCACGACATTATGTAATTTGTAAATAGATATGGTTTTATAGTCTGAAAAAAATCTATTTGAATTGCAGACAGAATTAAGAAAACAATTATAACAGCCATTGTAGTAACAATTGGTCCGATTGCATTTTCAACAAGTGATGAAAACAGAAATGCAAGGCTTGATACTACACTCATTCCAAGAGAAGCAAATCCATAAGCAAAAAGAAATCTCCATATAATATCACTCTGCTCAAATATTATTATTGACTGATTGCTTATAACTAATAGTTCACCAACTCCAAAAATAATTATGCCAATTACAAGGCTCATTAACGCTAACCAGAATATCAATAAATTTGTATAAATAATACCTGTTAAAAACTTGGCAGTAACAATTTGAGTGCGGGAAATAGGGCGTGTGAGCAACATTCGATATGTTCCTGCTGTGGCTTCTCCGGCAAGCAAATCGCCGGCAACTAATGTTATTAAAAACGGAATGTGAACTGCGAGCGAAGTCAATATTAAATATGAAACTAAATAGCCATTCATCAAGTTGCCCACAAAAACAAATGACTCTTGAATATTTTGCGTCATAAAATCAAGAGTGTTGCTTCCCTCAAAATACATAGCTGCATGTATTATCGGCACAAGAACACCGATTGCAATAAAGCCGATATAAGTTCGCCATTTTTTAAATATTTTATACATTTCTATACGGATAAGAGATATCATTATGCAGCCTCGTCAAGCATTTTGAAAAAATAATCTTCAAGCGATCTGGTTGGAATAACAGAGCTAACTGCAATTCCGTTTTCAACAAAGTATTTATTCAGTTGAGGTATTTCTTCATTCTCAAGTGAAAACACAAATGTATTATTTTTATTTAATTCTAGTTTTTCTTTCCATCCAGATTGAGATATTAAAGCAGCAGTTTTTTCCTCATCACCAAGTTCAAACGATACTTTAAGTTTTTTTGTATTCAGCAAATCTTTTACATTTCCTTCAACAATCGTTTTACCTTTATTAATTATAATCATACGGTTGGCAACTAATTCAACCTCGTAAAGAATGTGAGATGAAAGAAGAATTGTTTTTTTCTTTTCTTTACTTAAATACAATATCAAATCTCTAATTTCTTTCATTCCCTGCGGATCTAATCCCGTGGTTGGTTCATCAAGAATAATAAGATCAGGATCGTGCAGAAGAGCCTGCCCAAGACCAAGTCTTTGTTTCATTCCATGCGAAAAAGTTTTCACCTTGCTTTTGTATCGTTTATCCAATCCTACAAGTTCAAGAACTTCCATTATTCTATTTTTTTTTATCTCTTTACCTGAAATTTTTCCAAGTATTTCAAGATTTTTGTAAGCCGATAAATAGCCGTAGAAATCGGGTTTTTCCACGATCGCACCAACTCTTTTAAGAATATCTTTTCTATTCTTATTAAGCGGTTTCCCAAAAAAATTAATTGTTCCATTATCTGGTTTAATTAACGAAAGCATCATACGGATAGTTGTACTTTTACCTGCGCCGTTCGGTCCGAGAAATCCAAAAACATCTCCTTCAAAAACATTGAGATTGAGATTATTTACCGCTCTCAATTCTTTAAAGTCCTTTGTTAACGAGGTTACTTCGATTATCTTATTGTTGTTCAAAGTTATTCTTTCATAATTTCGTGAAAAATTTTACCAAAGATACAAACTTATATCTACTAAAATGTAAAAAGATTGTAAGCGGTATTTATTGTTGATGAATAGATTGCATTTTTCTCATATTGCTAAAAATAATTTATTGTCAATAGGTGATTGTTTAAAATATAATTTGTTTTTTTTACAAAATATTTTCATTTTCGATTTGTAATTTTAGCGATCAAAAAAAAAATTAACGGATGATATGATAATTTTTGTACAAAGTTTTTCCACGCACTTAATCATCCGAACAACAACGATCGCTTCCTTGAGTAGCAATTAAAATTTTTTCTTTAACGTGTCATTCCTCTGGAGAGTTGGATGAATATTAATAGACTTTTTACCGAATCTGGTAAGGATTCACTATCGTCATTTAAATTTGAAAAAAGAATTTCGGAAATAAAAAATCCGGATGGTTCTATTGTTTTCAGGATGGAGAATGTTTCCGTTCCTTCGCAATGGTCGCAAGTAGCAACCGATATAATTGCGCAGAAATATTTTAGAAAAGCAGGAATACCGAAACTGCTGAAAAAAGTAAATGAAAAAGGCGTTCCTAAATGGTTACAGCCTTCCGTTGCTGATACAGAGCGCTTGAACGAACTTCCTGAAAATGACAGGCTAACTTCTGAAACGGATGCTAAACAAGTTTTTCATAGATTAGCAGGCACGTGGACTTATTGGGGTTGGAAAGCTAATTATTTTGACTCAGAAGAAGACGCAAAATCTTTTTATGATGAACTGATGTTTATGTTTGCAAATCAAATGGCAGCTCCAAACAGTCCACAATGGTTTAACACCGGTTTAAATTGGGCATACGGAATTACTGGTCCTTCGCAGGGGCATTTTTACGTTGATTATCAAACGGGTGAATTATCAAAATCAACAGATGCTTACACACATCCGCAGCCACACGCTTGTTTTATTCAATCTGTAACTGACGACCTTGTTAACGAAGGCGGCATAATGGATTTGTGGGTTAGAGAAGCACGTCTGTTTAAATACGGATCTGGCACAGGTTCAAACTTTTCCGAACTTCGAGGTTCAAGTGAACCGCTTAGCGGCGGCGGTAGATCTTCCGGCTTAATGTCTTTCTTAAAAATCGGAGATAGATCTGCTGGTGCAATAAAATCGGGCGGTACAACAAGGCGCGCCGCAAAAATGGTTACTCTTGATCTTGATCATCCCGATATTGAAGAATTTATTAATTGGAAAGTTATTGAAGAACAAAAAGTTGCTGCAATAGTTGCAGGTTCCAAACTATGCAATTTACATCTTAACAATATTATAAGAGCCTGTTACGAAGAACATCCTGAAAATGACAGGTTTAATAAAAAACTAAATAAAAAATTAAGCTATGCTGTACTTGAAGCAAGAAAAGCGCAGATCCCTAATAATTATATCGAACGAGTAATTCATCTTGCAAAATTAGGATTCAAATCAATTGAATTCCCTATTTACGATACTGACTGGAATTCTGAAGCTTACGCAACTGTATCCGGTCAAAACTCCAATAACTCGGTTAGAGTTACAAATGATTATATGAATGCTGTTCTAAACGATGGCAACTGGAATCTTTACTGGCGTGTAGAAAAGCGAAAAGCAAAAAAAGAAAAACGAAATCCTAAGCCTTACAGAACTTTAAAAGCAAGAGATTTGTGGGATCAAATTTCCTATTCAGCTTGGGCAAGCGCTGATCCGGGAATACAATATCACTCAACAATAAATGAGTGGCACACATGCCCCGCAGGCGGAGAAATTAAAGCTTCAAATCCTTGCAGCGAGTATATGTTTCTTGATGACACAGCTTGTAATCTTGCATCATTAAACCTTGTTAAATTTTTTGACCCTAAAACACATCAATTCAATATTAATGAATTCAGGCATGCTTCGCGCATCTGGACTATCGTACTCGAAATAAGTGTATTGATGGCTCAATTTCCGAGCAAAGAAATTGCACAACTAAGTTATGATTACAGAACTCTTGGTCTGGGTTATGCAAATCTCGGTACAGTACTTATGCTGCAAGGAATTCCTTATGACAGCCGCGAGGGTATTGCTATCTGCGGCGCATTAACTGCAATAATGCACATGACTTCCTATGCAACGTCTTCAGAATTAGCGAAGCAAGCTGGACCTTTTGCACGTTACGAAGAAAATAAAAGCACAATGTTACGCGTTCTAAGAAATCACAGACGTGCATCATACAACGTGCCTAATGAAGAATATGAATCGTTATCAATTTATCCGGTTGGCATCAATCCGCAATACTGCCCTTCTGATTTGCTTAAAGCAGCCAGAGAAGATGCCGATAGAGCCGTTGAACTTGGTGAGCTTTATGGTTTTAGAAATGCACAGGTAACTGTAATTGCTCCAACCGGAACAATAGGTTTGGTAATGGATTGCGATACAACAGGAGTTGAACCGGACTTCTCATTAGTTAAGTTTAAGAAACTTGCAGGCGGCGGATACTTTAAGATTATAAATCAGTCAATTCCACCTGCATTAGAAAAGCTTGGCTACAACAAAGATCAGATAAACGAAATAGAAAAATATGCTAAAGGTTCAGGCTCGCTTGAAGGCTGCCCGTATATTAATCCTGAATCTTTAAAAGCAAAAGGATTTACTGATGAAGTAATAAAAAAAGTTGAAAGTGATTTGCCATCTGCATTTGATATTTCTTTTGCGTTTAATAAAAATTCAATTGGTGCAGAATTTTTAACTAAAAATTTAGGCTTTGATGCGGATGAGATTGAGTCTTATGATTTTGATCTGTTAAATAAACTTGGATTTTCAAAAACAGAAATTTCTACCGCAAATGATTATATATGTGGAACAATGACAATTGAAGGTGCGCCATTCTTAAAGCATGATCATTATCCAATTTTTGATTGCGCAAACAAATGCGGCAAAAAAGGGACAAGATTTATTCGTTCAATCGCGCACATAAGAATGATGGCAGCAGCACAACCTTTTATTTCAGGCGCGATCTCAAAAACAATAAATCTGCCAAACGGCGCTTCGGTAGAAGATATTAAAGATGCTTATATGCAATCATGGAAACTCGGCGTTAAAGCAAATGCTTTGTATCGCGATGGTTCTAAATTATCGCAGCCTCTTAACACTTTAAGCGAAGAGGATATCGAATTTTTAATTGAAGAAAAAGAAAAGAACGACATAGTTAAAGTAGCCGAAAAAATTATTCATCGTTATATAGCGAAAAGAAGAAGACTGCCGGATAGACGAACCGGTTATACACAGAAAGCAAAAATTAACGGTCAGTCGGTTTATATAAGAACAGGTGAATATGATAATGGACAAATTGGTGAAATTTTTATTGATATGCACCGCGAAGGAGCTTCCTTTAGAAGTTTGATAAATTGTTTTGCAATTTCAATTTCGCTTGGTTTACAGCACGGCGTTCCTTTAGAAGAATTTGTTGATGCGTTTGTATTTACAAGATTTGAACCAAGTGGAATTGTAACGGGCAATGATAAAATTAAAATGGCAACTTCTGTTATTGATTATATCTTTAGAGAACTTGCAGTAACTTACCTTGGCAGAAATGATCTTTCACATGTTGATTCGGAAGCTGTTACAGTAAAAACATCAAGAGGAATTGTAAAAAAATTATCCGAGCCTGAATTTGAAAGTGAAGAGATTATCAGCGAAAGGCTTATTGAGCTTGATCAGGACTCAGATCAGATCGGTTCTTATCAATTAACTCAAAAAAATATTCAGCCGATTTCTAAAACTTTAAAGACAGTTAACAGTATTTCTACAAAAGTTAAACAAGCAATTGAGAATGGTTATACAGGCGATATATGCCCCGAATGTCAAAGTATAACAATGGTACGTAACGGAACTTGTTTGAAGTGTATGACTTGCGGTTCAACTACGGGATGTAGTTAAAATATTTTTTGTATGAAAAAGCTGCTCAAAAGGGCAGCTTTTTTATTATCATCTTGTATAAAGAAATATTGTTGGATTATTTTTTTCTACTCAAGAAAAACCAATCATTTTTTATTCCTTCTTTTTCTTTTTCGATTCCCCTTTTGTGCTGCTTTTTTTAACTGTTCTTGTAACTGATTTAACTTTCACTTGCTTAACGGACTTTACGTTTTTCTTTTTTATAACTGATTTTTTTTCTTTCACAATTTTATTATCCGGTAAAGCAATCAAGTTATCAACTTTATAATCGCTCAACTTTACTCGCTCAACTGAATTGGAATAAATTTGATATGAAGTTTTTAATTCATCTGTAAAAGATTTTTTAGAAATATTTTTTCCTGCTGCTTCAACTTCAAGTCTTCTTATACTTTCGATTATGAAAGACCATTTTAGATAAAGCTCAATCCTTTCTTTATTAAAGTATTTTATGCTTTGATATTCATTAACCTGCAAAAACTTTGCTGTAACTACATTTCTAAATAAGTTTACAAAAATGTTTTGCTGATGTTCATCTTTTGATAAAGTTTTTTTCTTTTTGGATTTTGATTCAGTATTCTTAATATCAACTTTTCTTTCATCAAGTTCTTTGGATAACGCTGATGAATTAAAAAGAGTCTTTGATAATTCGTAATATAACCCGCCATCAAATTTCATGAATGCAAAGATTTCAAATAAAGGTTTCCATAGAAGTAAATCATCAAATACTTTTTCAATATTAGATTTATCTTCAATCTGCTGAAACAACTTAAAAATAATTTTATTAAGCAAAAGAAATGATAAATCCTTTCTTCGTTGAAGATTATCATCAGAATAAAGCACCGACTTAACTTCTGCAATCCACTTTGGAGAGCGTTTACTTGAAGATATAACTTTCAAGTTATCATTAAACTCTTTAATTGAATTTATTTCTTCCGATATGATTTTTACAATTTCATTAAACGGTTGATGTAATTTGGTAATCCTGTTTAAGCTGTAATATATCCTTGAAATTTCTTCATCAAATTCGGGTATTTCAATCTCATTCTGCGAATTTTTATCGAAAGCAAGTAACAGCTTGCTGAATTTAATTGATGTAAAAAGATTGACAAGCGAATTATGGAATGGCGACAAATTCATTTCATTTAACGACTGCATTATAGAAGAAACACCTTTGCCGCTAAGCTGATCGTGAATAATTTTTAATCTTCCGTCGTTATCATAAACTTCTCTAAAATCTAAAAGAACTTTTCTTTGATAACCATTCAAATGAAATTTAAATCCTTCTGAACTGATCTCTAAACCAGAAACAATGTACTCAAGTTGTGTAATATGATCATTAAAAATATAATAAAACCCGTAAGAAGAATTTATACCGAGAGCTTTATCAATTGTTGTTGTGGCTGTTCTGCCTTCTTCGTCGTAAACTTTTTCGCAAGAGTAATTTATTGTTCCTTTAGCTTCAGTAAATGCGTTGTTATAAATTACAAGCGTTCTTTCGTTCTCGTTACTGTTTGTAAACGCAAAAACATTTTCATTGCTGTTATCATATTGATCAATAAAATCATAAATTTCAAAATTATCAACCTGACTGAACAGATATCTTTTTTTTGTAAGCGGAAATATTTCAACTTCATGGCGGCGAACAAGATTTTCATCAACAAACTCATCATAGTAGGAACGTTTGTATTCCATTCCGTATTTTTCTGAAAAGCCTTCAAGCTGCCCGTGAGCAAACATCGGTAATCCGGGCAAAGTAACAAGCATAGTTGCAATGCCAAAGTACTTATCACCCTTTCCAAATTGGTTTATCGCAGTTTCTTCATCAGGATTGCTCATAAAATTTACATAGCGTTTTAATATTTCAGGATTAAATGCAAGAGTGTTTTTTATAAGCAGCCTGTATTTTTCATTTTCTTCCTTCATATACATGTGCATAAAAGCACTGTTATAAACGCGGTGCATTCCAAGTGAACGAACAAAGTAACCTTCCATTAACCAGAAAGCCTCGGCAAGTAAAAGAGTATTTGGCATTTCAGTATTTATTCTATCAACAACTTCGCGCCAAAATTCTTGCGGCATAATTGCATCAAACTGAGATCGTGTCATCGCATAATCTGCACGCGAAGGAATTGCTCCGCCGCCGCCGGGAATAGGAAACCATAATCTTTGAAAATGTTTTTTTGCGAGTGTCATCGCAGCATCAAAACGGATTATTGGTGTTTTACGAGCAACGTGCATAATAGTTTGTATAAGCGATTCACGAACTTCCGCTTTCATAAGATCCAATTGAGCGGTGTCATTCCACGGCATATTAGTTCCATCGTTACCGTGATAAATATAAGTTTTATCTCCAGTAAATTTATCAATTCGTTCAAACACAACAGCGGCATCTGTTTTGGAGTAGTACTGATCTTCAACACGAACTTCAACTCGATCATCATCGGATAAATTTATTCCGGCAAATTTATAATTAGGATACGGCGGAACTTTTGATTGAATAAAATACTCCGGTTTTTCAACAACCCATTTTGAATAAATACCTGTATGGTTCGGAACCATATCACTTGATAATCGAATTCCTCTTTGCCAGGCGCGGGATTTTAAGTTTTCAAACGCTGCCTCGCCGCCAAGTTCGGCAGCAATTACATAATCATAAAGTGAATATGCTGAAGATGCCGCTTCGGGGTTTCCAAGCATTTGTTTTATTTTTTTTGAAGCCGTGCTCCGCTCCCAGATTCCAATAAGCCACAAAGCAGTAAAATTCCAGCGGGCAAGTGCATCAAGTTCGGCATCGGGAATTTGATCTAATGTTTTAATTTCTCTGCCATATTTTTTTGTAAGCTGATGCATCCACACAAAAATATTTTTTGCAATCATTACAACGCGCGGCATCCAATCAAGATCATCTGTAAATCTTTTTACTTCAAGCTGATAGTATTCATATTCTTCGGGCGAAAGTTTTTTGCCTTCGCTAAGTTTTATCTTTAACGATTGATAATATTCTTTATCCTCTTCATAAGATGGAACTGGCGGAGTTCCCTTTTCGCCGCCGCCGTGCTGAACAAACAACTTGTAATCTTCTCTTATCAAATCTTTACTGCTTAATAACTTGCTTAGTACAACTTCATCTAATAAAACACCCCAGTTTTTGCGGATGAAATCGAGTTGCTCTTCTATATTGTACGGACTTTCAATTATCGGCTTTCGCAAAAATGATATAAGATTAAATCCGCCGATTTTAGGTTCGCTTTCAAAAAATGTTTCGGTCTGTTCAATTATCTCTTTGTACTTTGTCTGTTTAATCAATTCCTCATCGGAGTATAATTCTTTTAGTTGATGAGTTGCTGGATTAATATTTTCGAGGTTAAGAATTATAAGTTCTTCAAGAACTATTTCGCGGTTGGTTTTATTTTCTGTTTTGCCATTTAGATAATCGTTAGCGCTTATTTTGTTTTGATATACAGAAAGCGGAGGAAAATCTTCAACGAATTTTAAGAGGGTTTTATTTAGTTCATCTTCGGTAAGATTTTTTTGAAGATAATCAATTCCATCGCTGAAAACATTTTTGTTGTTGTCCTCTTCATATTTTCTAATTAACAGATGAAATATTTCGTGAAGCAAACCGAGTGCATTTATCTGTCCGGCAGTTACCTGCTGATCGAAAAGACCTTCAGCCCTTCTAACAATATTTATTTTGTCTGATAGAAATCTTGCAGTTTGAAAATCGGCAATTACAATATTGCCTTTAAGCGCAAACAGATTTTCATCAATCTTAAATTTTACTCTGGAATCTTTAGAAACATGGAAAAAATAAGTAATCATAATGTTTTCTTTTGAAATAGTTTAATTGTTGAATAGAATCAAAATGATCTCAAGCGAAATATAATAAAGTATGAGGGAAATATTTGAAGTAATTACAGAGAATATTATGATTGATTTTTTATCGAAGGGATTTGAAGTTCTAAAGAAAGATAATAAATACTAAACGAGTTTATTGATTATTTCAGCTTTTGAAATTGACAATTGATTTGCCACTTCTTTTATAATGCTATTGAGAGTACCTATTTTAATCGGATTATGATCCGGTATTGTAACATGAAATTCATTTGGGGCATTTATTAATGTAAGGCGAATATGACTTCCAATTTGTCTGGTTACAATATATCCAAAACCATTCAGCGCTTTTATTAGTTCTTTTGCGCCAATATCACGCGGCATTTTCATAGAAGTATTTGTTCTTCTTTAAGAAATCTAATATTTAGATAGGCTGGCATCTCATCTTCATCAAAGTGGCATTTAACAGCTTCCAAAATATTCTTTTTTATTTCTTCTTCTGTTTCTGCTTCTGTAAAGATTGGATAACCAACAGCTTTTGCTTCGTATCCGCCCTCAATTGATTCTTCAATTAAAAAAATTATCTCTCTGTTTTTCATAATTACTCCGTATTTGTTTAAGGAAAATAATCATTTCTAAATTTAGGCGAAATAGAATTTTGCAAATCAAACAAACTTTGAATTGTTTATAAACTTTTGTTTCTACAACTTCAACAACAATATTGCGACAATGCCGAAAGCTATTGCAATCTTGCCGTAAAGATTTATTTTTTCTTTCCAGATCAGATAAGCTACTACGGCGGTTATAACAATCACACCTATATTTTGAATAGGGAAAACAATTATTGCAGGCAGCTCGCTTAGAGCTGCAAGCAAAAAGTGAATCGCAAAAACATTCGGTAATCCAAGCAGCAAGCCAAGCCTGTATGTTGGTTTATCAAATTTAATTTTTGCTGCAAATAAATAAATTAAAGTATAAATGAATGCTGAGAAAAATATAGTGAAAACAAAAACGCCTTTTTCCTGCGCAGGAAAAAGCTGCTCAAACATTTTCATTGAAAAATCTACCAAGCCAATTCCAATAAGCAGACTTATCAAATAAAAATACTTTCCTTTCCTTCCAGATTCAGTTCCGTGATTTTTTAATGATAGATAAAAAAAGTAAAGCGTAATCAAAGCAGCAATAAATCCAATCAGCATATTCAGCTTTGGAGTTTCATCAAAAAACATTATTGAAAAAATAACAGGAATGAGAACCGATAAACGCGCGCTAACTGTTGCTAATGCCGTGCCGGCTAAACTTATCGCTTTGGAATAAATAACAAAAGTTCCTGCAAACAAAATGCCGAGTGCAGCGCCGAACAATATTACTTCCGGCGAATAATAAAATCCGTATTTAAAGAAAATAAAGATTAAAGCAATCGTTGAAGCTGTTAAATAATTTCCGTTTATTAGCAAAATTGTATTAGAGTTTTTAACATGTCCCTGTTTAAGTATCAATGCTAAACTGCTTGAACAAATTAGAGCAAGAATTAAATAAATCATTTAGTGATTTCTTTTTTGTTAATTGATTAGCAGATACGCAGCAAGCCGCATATCTGCTATTATTTTTTAATGACCTGATTTGAGATTTGCAATTTCTTTTGCGGTGGATTCGGGTTCTTTTACGAACAACCAGAAAACAACAGAGAAACAAATAAATACTCCGCACAAAATATATAACAACTGATAATTACCAGTTTCGGAAATAATATTTGCAACGCCGTTGCTCATCATTTGCGGAAGTACAACTGCAAGATTAAATATTCCCATAAACAATCCCATCTTTGCCTGATTTATTCTTTCTGTAATAATTGAAAATACAATTGAAATTACTGCCGACCATCCAATACCGGCGAGAAACATTCCGAGATAAAAATTCATTTCGTATTTGCCGAGGAAAGCAATATAAAAATATCCGATTGCGCTGAACGATAAGGCTATTGTGTATGTGTTCACACGTCCTATTTTTTTTGCTATCATTGAAAGTATAAACGGAAAAACCGCACCGACAGCATTTAGAATCAAAAATCCTAATGAAACTATATTCCCGGTAGTTGCATCCTTGCTTTGCGTTACAGATGTTAAAAACTCGGCAAACTTATTTGCAAACACATTTGATAAATCCATATTGGGAACAATTTGTTTATCAATAAAAAATCCGGACATAACAAACATGCTCTGGAATGCAATCCATGTAAATGTGTGTGCAAGCATAATTTTTTGAAATTCAATTTCATTTGAAGCGGACTTTTTCCCTTTTATGATAATCCATGCGCCAATACCAACAGTATAAACTAAACTTAGAATAAGCAAAGGATTATGAATTGCACGAAGCTCAACTTGATAGAAATGAAATATCAAACTAAAAACTCCGAATACTAAAAACCCATAAAGCGGAAATATTGATTTGAAAATATCAAGAACAGAATGTGAATCGTTTTTTGCATCTACGGTTTCATCAGTTGGCTGTATTAAATCTTTCGATTCTTGAATAAATAAAATCGGAAAAACCGAGCAAACCAATACAAATAAAGCTGCAATAAATAGAAGAGTTTCGTTGCCAAATACCATTGAAAGAAAATATGCAAGTACACCGAAAGTTCCGGAAATAACCTGCATCCAAACGTAGCCAGTTGTTCGCTTTTTCCCTTCTGGCGTTAAATCTGCAATAATGGACCGCGCCGGATTAAAAGTAACATTAACAGAAAGATCAAGCATCAACGCAATTACGGAAGCAATTAAAATGATGTTTGTTATTCCCGTCGCTTCGGAAATTACGCCAATTTGCGGCAGAGCTAAAAACATTAATGAGCCTACAATTCCGCCAACGATAATAAATGGTCGGCGCCGTCCACCGAGAAACCAAACATTATCGCTTATCATTCCAACAATTACCTGGCCAAAAATTCCGGCTAAAGGACCGGCAAGCCAAACAAAAGCAACTTCGTGAATATTTAATCCGAATTTTTTATTAAGTATCCAGCTTAATGCTGCAATTTGTGTTGATAATGCAAAGCCAACTGCTGTTGCCGGCAAAGCAAGCATCGCATAAAAAGAGTTAGTAAGTTTTTTCTGAATTTCTAACATATCTTCCCTTCAATAATTTGATGATAGACTATTTCATTAATAAAAATAAATTTGCTGATTGTCCTTTTATGCTCATCTTTAGATTTGCTGGAATCTGTTCAACATTTCCGGTTATCAAATCCTTTAAACTATTATATCCGCTTAATTGATTTTTGTAAAGCGATAAATCATAATAAACTTCACTTTCGTTTCCGTTTACAAGAACCATAATTTTTTCATCTTCTGTAAATCTGAAATAAGTATAAATATTATCAAACGGAAAAAAGTGAATTAACTTCCCTTCAGCAAGCGCCGGATGGTCATTTCTGATCTTCAAAAGTTTTTGGACATAATCAAATATATGATTTTGCGTTTCAGTTCTTCCCTTTTCCGTAAAAGCATTTTTCAAATCACCTGAAAAACCGCCAGTAAAAGGAGTACGTTTATTTCCATCTTTCTCATCACCGTAAATTCCAATTTCTGTTCCGTAAAGAATTGCAGGAATTCCGCGCAATGTTAAAAGCATTGCAATTGCGGTTTCATATTTTTCAACATCGCCTTTTGCTTCAAACAAACCGCGTGTAATATCGTGATTATCAAAAAATGTTAAAAGATTATTTGTATCGTAGTAAAGATAATCCTGTGCAAGTGTTGTAAAGATTGCATCAAGATTTTTTCTGCCGCTTAAATAATGACGAAATGCATCAGACAAAGCAAAATCAGTAACGCAAGGTAGATGCGAGTTGATGTGAACGCCAAACTTATTATTCTGCTGATAAGCCGCAAGAAAAGCTGCGTCGCCAGTCCAGATTTCCCCAACAATGTTGAAATCGGGATATTCATCCAAAATACTTTTGTTCCATCCAGATAAATAAAACTGATCGCAATATGGATAAGTGTCTTCTCTTATTCCATCAATTCCAAGATATTCAGTCCACCAGATTGTATTTTGAATTAAATACTTTTGCAAGTAAGGATTAGCCTGATTCAAATCAACCATATAATCGGTGAACCAGCCGTCCCAGGTTAGATGAATAGATTCTTCAGGGCTGTACGGATCGGGAAAAGTCATTTTGTTATGATTAGCATTAAGATGTTTTTCGAGTGTGCCGTTAATCCAATTTTTGAAAGGTAAGTTTTTAATCCACCAATGATTTATGCCGATATGATTTGAAACGTGATCCATAATAATTTTCAAATCTTTTTTGTGCGCTTCATCTACAAGTTGTTTATAAAGTTCGTTGCTGCCAAAGCGCGGGTCTATCCTGTACAAATCTGTTGCGGCGTAACCGTGATAACTCATCCACATATTATTTTCAAGCATTGGAGTTATCCACAGAGTTGTAGCGCCTAATTGTTTTATATAATCAAGTTTAGAAATTATTCCTTCAATATCGCCGCCTTTTCTGCCGTCTAAATCCTTTGCGGTAAACTGGTCAAGGCTGTCATCAATTTTATTATTTGCCGGATTGCCGTCGCAAAATCTGTCAGCCATTATCAAATAAACTACATCCTTGCGATTAAATCCTTTATGATTACTTTTTGATTTTTCCCTTGTCATAAGTTCATAATTAATAACAGTATCCTCATCTCCTTTTATAAATAATAGTGGGAAAAAATAAGGATCGGGTATGAAGCTTCTATTAATGGCGATATCAATAAAAATATAATCAGGGTTTTCACCGCGGCTTACTTTCAAAACTTTTACAGGCGAATGATCAAAAGTTACATCTGCGCTTCTTAGATTTTTGCCGTAAACCATTATTTGCAGAGTATCATATTCCATTCCCACCCACCAGTTTGGCGGCTCAATTCTTTCAATTGTAAATGATTGAGCAAGCAATTGAACTGAAAATAAATAAAGGATCAGGAAAAGCTTCATTCAAAGTCTTTCTTTATAAATAATAAAAATTTACGGCAAAGATAGAAAAATAATCTGGATGTTTTAGTATCAATCTTAAACATAAAGTTGAGATAGAACTAAGTAAAATGCTGTTTTACCTTATCAAACTTTGCTTAGATGAATTTGCGTATAATTTGCTTATCTTTGCAGCAACAATTTATTAAACTCCTTGTGTCCGGAAAGGGTTTTCCGGATTTTTTCACAAAAAGAGAAATATACTTGCCCGATAATCTTAAAATTTATAATGCCAGATCTTCCAGCCGGTTAAGTCTTACAAAGAGTAAATATCATTAAATAATTAAAGTATAATTTTAATAAGGAAAAGAATGAGCTCATTTGAAGAGTTAGGCTTAAGTAAAAGCATTTTAGAAGCAATTAAAGAATTGGGTTTTGTAAATCCCATGCCTGTTCAGGAAAAAATAATTCCGCTAATATTACAAGAAGAGTGTGAAGATATAATTGCACTTGCACAAACCGGCACAGGTAAAACCGCCGCTTTTGGTTTACCGATCATACACAAAACAGATACAAAATTAAAACAGGTTCAGTATTTGATTATTGCACCGACACGCGAACTTTGTTTGCAAATTGCAGATGATTTGCAGGATTATGCCGCATTTGATAAGAATATTAAAATCGCTGCTATTTTCGGCGGTTCTAGTATGGATAGACAAATACAAAAAATTAAACAGGGCGCGCAAATTATTTCTGCAACACCGGGCAGACTGAATGATTTGATAAACAGAGAAGTTGTTAATCTTAACAATGTAAAAGCTGTTGTTCTTGATGAAGCCGATGAAATGCTTAATATGGGTTTTAAAGAAGAACTTGAAGCAATACTTGAAACAACGCCAAAAACACGCAACACATTTTTGTTTTCGGCAACAATGCCAACTCAGCTTCTTTCGATTGCCAACCGTTATATGAGAAAACCGATTGAGATTACGATAGGTAAGAGAAATTCCGGCGCCGAAAATGTTGATCACATAAGCTACCTTGTGCATGCAAAAGATAAATATCTTGCATTAAAAAGGATAGTTGATTTTCATCCTACCATTTACGGAATTGTTTTTTGCCGCACAAGAAATGATACGAAAGAAGTTTCTGAAAAACTTATGCAAGATGGCTATAATGCAGATGCACTGCACGGCGATCTTTCACAATCGCAGCGCGAAGCAGTACTTAGTAAATTCCGTACACGCCATCTGCGGCTGCTTGTTGCAACCGATGTTGCTGCGCGCGGACTTGACGTTGATGATCTTACACATATAATTAATTTTGACTTGCCGGACGAATTGGAAATTTACACGCACCGCAGCGGCAGAACAGGTCGCGCAGGTAAAAACGGAACTTCAATTGTTATCGCAAATCTTAAAGAAAAATATAAACTCAATACAATCGAAAAACAGTTAAATAAAAAATTTACAATACTTCCAATCCCCGGCGGCAGAGAAGTTTGCGAAAAGCAACTACTTTACTTTATTGATAGAGTTGAAAAAGTTGAAGTTGATACGGTACAGGTTGAATCCTTCCTTCCGCAGATATACAAAAAACTTGAATGGATGGATAGAAATGAATTGATACAAAGATTTGTTTCTGTTGAGTTTAACAGATTTTTGGATTACTATAAAAATATACCCGATCTGAACAGCCCTCGAGATAACAAACCTTCCGATAGAAACAGGGATAATGATAGAGATCGCAATCGCGGCGGAAGTGCAAAAGGTAACTACTCAAGATTCTTCTTGAACCTCGGCGTTACAGACGGACTAAAACCTGTGCAATTGATCGGAATGATAAATGATTTTACTGGCGTTAGAAATATTGATATTGGCGAAATAGAAATTCTCAAAACCTTCTCTTTCTTTGAAGCAGACAGCGCTTATGAATCAGAAATTATAGATAGTTTTAAAGGACAGTTCCTTAAAAAACGAGAAATAAATATCGAAATTGCTGAAAAGAAAAGAGGCGGCGGCGGCTCGAGTTTTAAATCTGAAGGTCGTTCGGGTTTTAGATCAGATAAAGGTAAATCCAGTGGATTTAAAAAATCCGGTTTCTCAAAAGAACGCAGTAGAAGTTTTGATAAACGAGACGATAAAAAAGATGATAGAAAATCTTCACGCTTTTCTCGTGATAAAAAAAGAAAATAAAATCTTTATTTAATAAGAAGACATCTTTCCTTAAAAGATGTCTTCTTCATTTTTACTATAATAACTTTAGAACTTCCTGAATTACAATCCAATTAGTAAAACGATTTATTAAAATCCGAATCATTTTATATACACATTATCAACACTGTTCACATCTGGAATAATTTCGCTTCCGAGTATTACAGCATCAAAATTTGCAACTCCATCAATTCTAATATCTATTTTATCTTTTCCGGATTTCCAAATATCTGCAGTTTTATAGATTTCTTTAATAACAATATCATTACTCATAACCTGAATCTTTACAGGCAGCGGCAATTTTCCGATGTTTTTTATTTCAATATTTATAGAATTCTGTTTCGCTTTAACTTTAGAGATTGATAAATCGGGATAAGCAAAATCATAAAACCATGGTTTCCAGTACCAGCTTAAATCATTTCCTGTTGCTTCATTGAATGTAAAGAAAAAATCCGTTGGAATCGGATGTTTGCCATTCCACCTTTGCATGTATGTATGAAGAGCTTTTAAGAATAAATAATCACCTAAAGTTTTGCGTAAAATATCATAAGCAATTGCAGGACGATTATAAGCCGATATTCTGTATGTACGTAAATTAATTGTTGGAGAAGGAATAATTAAAGGAAGATCATATTCATTGCCTGCAAATACTTCATATCCTTTAACAGTTCTAATACGCGGAGTATTTCCATCCGCCATTCTTTCCTGAAAATCATAAGGTAGCATTACAGCCCAGCCCTCATCCATAAATGGATATTTACGCTCATTTGTTCCCATATAAAATGGCAAATATTGATGAGCAAGTTCGTGCGAAGTTAATCCAACTGTTCCGGCTTTTGTGTCTTCCCTTCCATTATTAACTATCATAGGAAATTCCATTCCACCTGCGCCGTTAAAAACAGTTGCAGAAGGATACGGATATAAAACACCGGGCATTTCAAATGAAAAAAACTTTAATGATTCTTTTGCATAGTAAGCAACATCAACAAAATCAGCGCTGGATTGCCTGTATGAGGCGGCACAATAAACACGTCTTCCTGTTTTTTTATCCACTTCAAAACTTGTAGCATCCCATAAATGCGTGCTGCTAATGCCGAAAGCAAAATCAGGAACATTCTCAGTTTTAAATTTTAATGTATGAAAACCTGTTTTAATTTTATAAATGTCGCCAGCTTCCAGATCTTCTTTCTCAACTATGCGTATTACTTCATCCGATTTTAACGCAAGATTATATCTATCAAGAAATTTCTCTGTAAGAATTTCATCGGGGTTTTGCCAGACGCCCGTAGCCCAGATTTGATTTCCGACTGGAACAGAGAATTCAACATCGTAATTATTAAAATCATTATACATCTCTAAAGTGCCGGCATAATCCATTTTATCCCAGCCGTCAATATCATCATAAACAGAAATTTGCGGATACCAGTACGCAATAAATATTGATGTTGAATCATAACTTCCAAAGCGAATTGTTTTAACATCAGGAATAACAACATTCCAATTAAATGAAATATTTATAGAACTTCGCGGAGGTAATTTTTTATTTAAAGAAATAAAAAGATTTGTTCCGATAATCTTTGCAATAGAATTATCGTTCAAATCAACTTCGTTATTGTTAAGCATAATTTTAGTAAGATGAACTCCGTCGCTTATTGCTCGCTTATCAATATTAAAATCTCTTTTCGCCTCCGGTTTGCTGATATTATGATACAACCGGACAACAATTTCGGAAAGTGAATCGGGGCTGTTGTTATAATAAACAACATCTTCAGAGCCTTTAAGCAGCTTTGTTTGCGGATCGAGATTAACTTTTATTTTGTAATCAGATTTGTTTTGCCAATAATTCTTTCCCGGTTTTCCATCATAGGAACGCGTTTGCTTTTCAAAAGCTGGCTTTATATTTAATGGAATTGGCAATTTGTTTTGAGCAAAACTTATTAAGGAAAAAAGCATAATGCTTAACAAAAAAGTAAATCTTTTCACTTTAACTAACCTTTCATTATTCAAAGAGTGTGTTATTATCAGTCTGAAATTTATTTCTTCCGAATCTTTTATAAGCAAGAGTGGTAGCTTCCCTGCCGCGTGGCGTACGCTGTATAAATCCCTGCTGAATTAAAAACGGTTCATATACTTCTTCAATCGTTCCTGCGTCTTCATTAACAGCAACAGCAAGCGTATTAAGCCCAACAGGTCCGCCATTATACTTATCAATGATAGCTAGAATAATATCCTTATCCATTTCATCCAGCCCAAATTCATCAACTTCAAGAGCCGTTAATGCAGTTTGCGCAACTTCTAAATCAATAAAATTCTTGTTTGCAAAATCGGCAAAATCCCGCGTTCTTCTTAAAAGTCTGTTTGCAATTCTCGGAGTGCCGCGCGAGCGTTTTGCAATTTCCATAGAAGCATCTTTATCTATTTTAAGATTTAGAATTTTTGCAGTTCGATTAACAATTTTATTAAGCGTTTCAAAATCATAATAATCCAATCTAAATTTTATACCAAACCGGTCACGCAACGGAGATGTTAACATTCCTGCCCGCGTTGTTGCGCCAACAAGTGTATATTTCGGCAAACTTATCTGAACCGAGCGGGCATTTGGTCCGCTTTCAATCATAATATCTAACTTATAATCTTCCATTGCAGAGTAAAGATATTCCTCAACAACGGGACTTAAACGATGAATCTCATCAATAAAAAGTACTGAATGTTCTTCAAGATTTGTAAGCAGCCCTGCAAGATCGCCCGGTTTTTCTAAAACTGGACCAGATGTTATTTTAATTTTCGTTCCCAGTTCATTAGCGATGATATGAGCAAGAGTTGTTTTACCAAGCCCCGGTGGACCCGTTAAAAGAACGTGATCTAAAGAATCTTTTCTTTTTTTTGCGGCGGAAACAAAAACATTTAAGTTATCAATAATTTTATTTTGCCCGCTAAACTCGTGAATAAACTGTGGACGCAAAGATTGATCTAATTTTCTTTCTTCGTCTGTTTTATCAGGATTTGTTGTTGTGGATTTTCTCATTGTTTATGTAACAAGTTGTCTGTTTTTAAATTTGAATTTACTTAATAAAAGCACCATAGATATCATTGCAGAAATCATAATTAATGCTCCAATAATAGTTAAGCTGATATTAAAAGAACCGGCAAATAATTGATACAAACCCGGATTCCAAGCACTTCCGTATAATATCATAAGATGAACAACGTAAATTAACAAAGTATTTCTGCCAAGAAGAATTATAATTTTAGGAATTGATTCCGCTTTTTGCGAAATGAATGATACTAAGGAATTTAACACAAGCACAAAACCTACTCTAAAAACAACAGTATCAATTGAGAATGCATCGCTTTCAAAATAGAGCCCGAAAACATTTTCGAGAAGCAAAATTGAAAAGGCGGCTACAAAGATCAAAGCGAAACCAAAAATTGCGAGGTTCAAACTAAACATGCTTGTTTTAAAAACTAATGGATTTTTAGCAAGATAACTGCCCAGAGCGCCGCCAAGTATTACATAGCCAGCCCACGGAAACAGTGGAAATAATGAACCCGTACCGGAATAAAAATATCCTGCAACAGGTTGCGGAAAAATTTCAATCCAGTTTATTTTAGATATAAATGGCGCCGCAAGGAAAAAAACTAATGAAACAAAAATGAAAACTATCATATCGCTTAGTTTTAATTTTTCGGCAATAAATGCACAGACTAAAACAAATAAAATACCAAACCCTATCAACTGTAAAACATCAACGGCTAAAAAAATATCCCAATGTTCTTTTGTTACATCGGAAAAATCAATAATTGTATATGTTGGATAACGCAAAAGATAACCTAATCCTACAAGCAGCAAAAATCTGTAAAATCCTTTTTTTACTCTTGGATTTTGCTCAAAAGGTAAATCAACAAGGCGAAATAAATAAGTAAAAACAGTTCCGGCTGTAAACATAAAAATGGGAGCCGTCATTCCGCGCATAAAATTCCATAAAAAGTACGCTGGAAATTCTTCAAGCCGGAATTCCGGGGCAAGTAAAACATCAACAGTATGCCCCTGTACCATCTGGATAACGGCAAATGCCCTCATTAAATCTATAAAAATTATTCTATGTTTTTTTTCGCTTCTAACCATTAACCATTGGATAATATTTTGATTGTTAAAATAACCAAATGAGCGTTAAACAAAAAAAACTCCAGTGTTAAATACTGGAGTTTAATTTGGTTTGAAAAATCTTTATAAGATTTTTTTACTTTTTCTCATCATCAACAACTTCGTAAGAAGCATCTTGAACATTATCTTTTGTTCCGTCTGTTTTAGCTTCCGTTTGCGGTTCGGCTGAAGGCTCACCCTGCGGCGGCGCCTGTGAATATAACTGCGAAGCAACTTCATTCCATACTTTGCTTAAAGATTCTGTTGCGGATTTAATTTGTTCTGTGCTATTGGTTGCGAGTGCATCTTCAACTTTTTTAATTTCGGATTCTAATCTGGATTTTACATCCACTGAAATTTTTTCCTTCAACTCATCAATTTGTTTTTTAGTTTGAAATACAAGACTATCAGCTTGATTACGAACTTCAACCGATTCTTTTTTCAACTTATCTTCTGCTGCGTGTTCTTTTGCGGAATTTTTCATTTTCTCAATTTCACTTTTATCCAATCCGCTTGAAGAAGTAATTCTGATGCTTTGCTCTTTACCTGATGCTTTATCTTTAGCGGCAACATGCAAAATGCCGTTAGCATCAATATCAAAAGTAACCTCAACTTGTGGTATTCCTCTTGGCGCCGGTGGAATTCCATCTAAATGGAATCTTCCCAAAGTCCTGTTATTGGCAGCCATAGGTCTTTCGCCCTGTAAAATATGTATCTCAACAGAAGGCTGATTATCTGCAGCAGTCGAGAATACTTCGCTTTTCTTTGTTGGAATAGTTGTGTTTGATTCGATCAATCTTGTCATAACACCGCCAAGTGTTTCAATACCAAGTGCAAGAGGAGTTACATCAAGTAAAAGAACATCTTTTACATCACCTGCTAAAACACCACCCTGTATTGCAGCGCCAATAGCTACTACTTCATCCGGGTTAACGCCTTTGTGGGGTTCTCTTTCAAACAAATCTTTTACAAGCTGTTGAACCATCGGGATTCTTGTTGAACCACCAACAAGAATAACTTCATTAATATCTTTTGGAGTAACTCCGGCATCCTTCATAGCTTGTTCGCAAGGTATTTTTGTATTTTTAACTAAGTCATCAATCAACTGCTCGAACTTTGCTCTTGTTAGATTTAAGTTCAGGTGTTTTGGTCCATCCTGCGTTGCAGTAATAAACGGAAGATTAACCTCAGTTGATGCGGAAGAAGAAAGTTCAATTTTAGCTTTTTCGGAAGCTTCTTTCAAACGCTGTAATGCCATAGCATCTTTTCTTAAATCAATACCTTCCTGCTTTTTGAATTCATCTGCAAGAAAATCAATCAAACGCTGATCAAAATCATCTCCACCAAGATGTGTATCACCATTCGTTGATTTAACTTCAAACACACCATCGCCCAATTGCAAAATTGAAACATCAAAAGTTCCACCACCAAGATCATAAACAGCAACAGTGTGATCACTTGTTTTTTTATCAAGTCCGTAAGCAAGTGCTGCTGCAGTTGGTTCATTAATAATTCTGCGAACAGTTAAACCTGCAATTTCGCCGGCATCTTTTGTTGCCTGCCTTTGGGCATCGTTAAAATAAGCAGGTACTGTAATAACTGCTTCGGTTACTTCCTGCCCAAGATAATCTTCAGCAGTTTTTTTCATTTTCTGTAACACCATAGCGCTAATTTCGGGCGGCGAATATTTTCTATCGCCAATTTGAACTCGTGCAGAGTTGTTCTCGCCTGCTACAACTTCATACGGTACTTCCGATTTTTCTTTACCAATTTCACCAATCAGTCTTCCCATAAATCTTTTTATTGATGATATAGTTTGTTTAGGATTTGTTATTGCCTGTCGCTTTGCCGGCTGTCCAACTAATCTTTCACCTGATTTTGTAAAAGCTACAACCGATGGAGTTGTTCTTCCGCCTTCTGAATTAGGGATTACAACCGGGTCATTTCCTTCCATTACGGCAACGCACGAGTTTGTTGTTCCTAAATCTATACCAATTATTTTACCCATTATCTTTTCTCCTTGTTAAATGTACTTTTTAATCACTTTAATTTTTATTTTTATAACGATTTCACTAAACAATCATAGTGCCAAAATTCTATTTTTATAAAAAGTGTAAAAACATTGCTTAAACGCAATTTTACTTTTATAAATTAAATTCTGATTTAAAAGTCATCTGACATTGTGGCGTTTTTGTTAAGCACATAGTCGCACTAACTGACAAAGTGAATTTTATTCGTTAAGTTTACAATTATTTTTAGGAGTTACTTTGTTCGATTTAGATATTTTTGATATAAAACTTAATACAGATTATATCGGCAGAAATTTTATTTATGCCGATGAAGTTTCTTCCACAAATACTCTGCTGATGGATAAAAAATCCGGCTATAATGTAAACGGAACTGTGATGTTAGCCGAGAAACAGACTAAAGGAAAAGGAAGGAAAGACCGGGTTTGGCAAAGTGAACCAAACTCGAATTTAACTTTTTCTATTCTGCTAACAAAAGAAGAACTTCTATTTAAAAAACCAAATCTCATAAACTTTGCAGCCGCTTTATCAATAGCAAACTCAATAGAAAATCTATACCAGCTAAAAACCGAACTTAAATGGCCCAACGATGTTTTAATTGATGGAAAGAAAATATCGGGCATATTACTTGAATCGGCATCTCAAGGCTCAACAATAGAAAGATTAGTTATTGGTATCGGGATAAATGTTAATCAGAATTCATTACAGGGAATTTTTAATTATCCACCTTCGTCAATCCGCATTGAACTTGGCAGAATTGTTGAAAGAGAAAAACTACTTGCTGAATTTCTAAATAATTTTGAAGCCTTATTAGAAAAGATAAAAAACGATAAAGGCGATATTATTGAAGATTGGAAAGCAAAATGCAGAATGATCGGCGAAAAGATTTCAATAATCGAAAATGAAAAAGAAAAATTTGGAATTTTCTATGATGTTGATGAAGAAGGATTCTTAATACTTAAGACTAAAGATGGACTTGAGAAAATCCATTTTGGCGATGTTGGATTAGGATAAAATACAAACCGTTGAAACGGTTTAATTTGTTTGTGCGTTGGAACAGATACACTCTTTGCAAAGTTTTAGCTTGCGGTGTGGCTTGTGCAACTTAGCAACGTGTGCGGTTATTGAGTATTGGCTTACTAGATTAGTTGTCCGACTTTGTTTACTACTTTATATTCCAAGTCGTCAAACTCGTTAAAGTGAGCTTTTCCGCACTTGATTTTCATTTGTTCGTCTCCGCTTAGTTTTGACAAGTCAACTTGAGGTGTGCCTGTATCTTTGGTTTCGGCTATAAAATATATTTTCTTGTCGTCCTCAAATACCAATGCCCAATCAGGATTGTAATTACCTATCGGTGTGGGGATTTTAAACCAATTCGGCAATTTGAAATAGAACTTAATTTGGGGGCTGGTTTCACACTCTTCTGCAAACTTGCGTTCTACTCCTGAATCTAAAGGGACAAATTCTTCATAAATGGTTTTTGAAGAGTCTGAAACTTTAAAGGAAAAGTCGTTTAGATAAACTTCCAATTCTTGTGCTTCAAACAATGCCATCTCATATTCTGAACCACCGATTTTCTTATATTTGATTCCGCCAATCATTAAATCGTATAAAGTCCGTTTTATTGCTATTGTAGCCAAATCTAAAAACAACTGCGGATTGATAATAATATCTTTAATTCTTCCTGACTTACTCAAAATTTCCTCAATGGTAGATCGTGTTAATTCAGTTTTGCTTTGAATGTAGCCCAAAATATCAGGTATTTTCCAAGTGTAATTATCAAAAGTTTCTAATTTGTCGCCACCATAGTTTGTGCCAACACCTTTATGGTCCATTGTGATTTGAACTTTTGTAGAGCGAACTGACGGGGCTTTGATTGTTTCAATTTCATTGATAGCACTTGCTGCTAAAGTAATTAACTCCTCTGTTTTATAATCTACTCGGTAAGTGGTTTTCTTTTTTAGTTTTTCCCAAATCTCCAAGAATTTAGGGTCTGCTTCAAATCCTTTGCGATATTTAATAGCTGTTCTTGTTTGCTTGTTTTTTATTCTGCCAGTAAATGCAACACCACAATCTTCTTCAATTTCTTTTTGCAAGGCTTTGGCAAAATCGTCGTAAGCCTCATTGGCAATAACAGTCAAACGGTTTATGTTTTGGTCATAAGTTCGTTTTCCTGTTTGGTCAACTGCCAACCTCAAACCTCTGCCGATTTCTTGACGCTTTTTAATATCTGACTTAGTTTCGTTCAAAGTACAAATCTGAAATACATTCGGGTTGTCCCATCCTTCACGAAGGGCAGAATGTGAAAAAATGAAACGCAAAGAATTGTCTAATCCCAACAATTTTTCTTTGTCTTTCATTATCAAACTGTATGTGTCGTCATCTGCTTTGGTTTCTCCAGTAGTGTCTTTTGCTTTACCTTTACTGTCTTGTGAAAAGTAACCATTGTGCGTTTCTTCAACTGGAAACTTGTCTAATTCTTTAAAAGCTGGCTTTGACACATATTCCTGATAAATCTCTTCAAACCATTTAGCAAATTTTCCTTTTACAGCGTTTCCAGCTTCATCATAAGTACGGTAATTCGCAACTTTATCAATGAAAAACAAGGACAAAACTTTAATGCCTAATTTATTAAGTCGCTTTTCTTTCTTTAAATGCTCTTCAATGGACTTGGAGATTTGAAACTTCATTACTTCATCAGTCAAACCACCTTGCCTGTCGCCTTTGTACAATAAGTTTCCGTTGGAAATGGAAATACACTGATTTACTGCATCTATTTCCTCAATGATATAGCCATCAGCATATATTTCTCTTTCGTTAGAAAGTTTGTATAAATCATCACCCACATTTACAGTTAGTGTTTTCTTTTTTACGCCTCCGTTTTCATTGCTGTTTATAGAAACTTTTGCGGTTACTTTGGTTTTGGTGGCTGTAATTGATTCTACCGAAACAAAAGCATCATTGTAGGCATTTTCTTCAATGATAGAATCTACTTCTATCTGTTTTACCAATCCTAAATCATAAGCTTTTACAGGGTTTAGACTGTAAGTAAGATTATATTGATTTCTGTGCGTTGCCGAGTAGCGAAGCGTACAAAGTGCTTTCAGGTTTTCAATAGCTGCATTACGTTTTTCGGTTTCCATATTTTGTGGCTCGTCCACAATTACAACAGGGTGGGTAACCTGAATAAACTCAACAGGTTTTTGACCGTTCAGCTTATCATTGGGTTTATTGATAATGTTTTCGTCTTTGGCGAATGAATCAATGTTGATGACCAAAACCTCAATGTTGTTAGTCGTGGCAAAACCTCTCAAAGTGGAAACCTTTGTGCTATCATACATCTGAAAATTTACAGGCACATTATCGTAAAGCGTTTGAAAATGCTCGTGTGTAATTTCTAAATTTTTCAAAACTCCTTCACGAATAGCAACCGAAGGCACAACAATTACAAATTTTTTGAAACCGTACAATTTATTTAGTTCATAAATGGAACGCAGATACACATAGGTTTTTCCTGTGCCAGTTTCCATTTCTACTGAAAAGTGCATACCATCCAATTTGTCCGAGACTTTTATTTCGTTATTGGTTTGTATGCTTTGCAGATTGGTAAGGATTTGTTCTTCAGATAAAATAAGGTTATTACTAACACCATTTATCAAGTTCAAAATACCTTCTTCCTTTATTTTAAATTCCAAAATGGAATCTTCCAAAGGTTGCCCTTCAAATAAATCCGTTATGGATTTTATCGCTTCCTGCTGATAATTGAGATTGGATTCAAATGTTAATTTCATTATTCAGGAAGTTCTTTTGAGTTAGCAGAATCTAAATAAATGCCATCAGATGTTTTTTTGAGCGATTTCAAAAAATCTTGTTTGTCCAGGATTTCCTTTTGGTATCGTGCAATTTTATAGAGTTTCTCAAACCGTTCTTTTTTACCGATTCCTTCCCTTATCATATCAGCATTCGCTGATTCTAAATTAGATAAGATTGCTAATTCGTTTATACTAGCGATATATCGTAGGTTTTTTCCTTCCAATGTTAACTGTGGATTTGCCTCTCTCCATTGTTTTGCTGTACATCCAAACAAAGCCACATTCAAAATATCAGCTTCTTCGGCATAAGCTAACCATTCCGTGTCTTTTGTAAAATTTGATTTTGGTAAAATGTAATCTTTAACAGCATCCGTTTGAATGGTGTAATTAACCTTACTCAATACCCTTTTTACGTTCCATTCTAAGTTATATTGATTGCTTTCTATTTCCTTTAGGCGCTGATACTCCTTGATTAAATAAAGCTTGAAAACAGGGCTAATGGCAGAGCCGAACTCAAAAGCAATGTCCTTATGGGCATAAGTACCTCCATATTTACCCAATTTCACAAAAATTCCTATGGCATTCGTTTGCTCAATCCAATTTCCGGGACTTAGCACAAAGCTGGGTAATCCGGCTTGACTTTTAAAGTGGTCGAATTCGACCACTTTAAAATTTGGGTTGTTCATTTGCTCCCAAACACCCAAAAACTCAAGGGTAGAACGTGTTCTTATCCAATTCTTTATAATATCAGCAGCTCGTCCATCTCCTTCTTTCCCCTTTGCCATATCAGTAAGCGATATATAATCTTCATTATTTATCTGCGAAATTGAAATTGGAAAATTTTGTACTTGTATGGTTGTAGTCTTCTTTGTCATATTAAACTTTTTTGAAAAATTCTAATTGCGGCGAATTCGACATAATTAAAAAACTTCCTTTATATCGTTTTAAATTCAATCCCTTCATCTTTCATTTGCAGTACGGTATTGGTTTTTAACTGGTCGTTGCCCTTAAAAAGTTTGTCGAGTGCTATCACTTTGATTGGCTTCTCAGCAAGTATCGTATTAATTATTTCTTGTGTTGCTTTTTCTAAAACCAAAATCAATTCATTGTTGTTGATTTTATAATAGCTGTCTTTCTTTTCAATACAGCTATTCAGGTCTTTTCCGCTTTTTAGTAAGAGCTCATACACCATATTTTCTATAGTAGCATTTTCAGAAACAGGGTCAATAAACAATTTCATTTGTTCGGATAGTGCTTTGGCATCTTTGCCCTCAATTTGTTGCCATTGTTTGAAGTTGCTATCCTCTAATTTTAAAACTTTGAACCCTAAATCAATAGGTAATTCTTCTTCTTGCTCAAAATCCAATTTTCCTTTTATCTTTTGATTTTCAGATTCAATTTCCTCCTGAATTTTTATAGCGGCTTTGCGGATTCGCTCTTTAGCAATTTCTGCAATAGTGAAATAGCCTTCATTAAAAGCTTCACTTTTTTCATCACATTTTTCAGGTAATTGAACACAAATAAATTTTCTATTTCCGTTGTCTTCTTTATTCAAATCCATTATTGCATGGGCTGTTGTACCTGAACCAGAAAAAAAATCAAGGATAATAGAATCTGAGAATGTTGAAAATTGCATGAATTTTTTAACCAAGTATGGGGATTTAGGAAAGCTCATTACATTTTTTCCAAACAGGTTTTTGATTTCTTGTTTCCCGTAATCGTTATTTATTTCTTTGTCTAACCAGATTGATTTTGGAAGAGTCCTCGTTGTTTCTCCATTTTCTTTAACTAAGTAATCCTTACGATGAATTCTCCACCCTTCACCTGACTTTTCAGCAATTAGTAAATGTTTTTCATTCTCAACCTTTGACTTGCCCCAAGTCCAGCATGTTTTTACTTCTTCTGTTGTATCAGGTAATATTTCAAGTATATGGTCATCATCTTTAATAAGCGAAACACTTCCATTTGCAGGGTTTACAAATAAAGGGAAATATAGCTTAGGTCTGGTAACCGGATTAAAAGCTTGATTTCTATTTCTCAAACCAATTAATCTATATGCTCCTTTTCCATCTTTGTCATCTCGGTTATATTCTTCAACCATTTTACCTTCTTTCTCTATCCCTATCATGGTAGTCTCTATAAAAGAATTTTTAGAATAAACCAAGACACTTTCATGTGTTTTTGCAATGTATTTATCTAAATTTCTGCCTCTTGGGTTAAGTTGAACGGCTAAAGAAGCTATGAAATTTTCCTCCCCAAAAACTTCATTCAACAATAAAGTTAAATTACACACTTCATTGTCATCAATGGAAAGGAAAATTACTCCATCTTGTCGTAGAAGATTTTTTGCTAAATAGAGGCGTGGCATCATCATATTCAGCCAATTACTGTGGTATTGCCCATTTTCTTTGCTGTTCTTTTTGAACATACCATCTTTAGTCATATAGCCTTCCTCGTCCTTGTCGCCCACCCGTTTTTCATAGTCCGCTTTGCTTTCGCTAAACTTGTCAGGGTATATAAAAGAGTCATTTCCTGTGTTGTAAGGCGGGTCAATGTAAATCATTTTCACTTTACCGAAGTAGCTTTTTTGCAGAACTTTAAGCACTTCCAAGTTTTCGCCTTCAATAAAAATGTTTTCGGTTGTGTCAAAGTTAACGCTTTCGTCTTTAGCAGGAACAAGGGTTTTGGTGGTTGGTGTTTGCAATACTTTGAAAGCATCACTTTTACCTGCCCAATTTAGTACATAGCGTTCATTAGAGAAGTTTATGTTTTCTCCAAGAGTAGCTTTTAGCTTTTCCCAATCTATTTTCCCCTCGCTAAAAGCTTCAGGCAACACCTGTCGCAATGCGTTTAATTTTTCTTGTTCTGGTGTAAGGCTTATTGCGTCCATATTTATAATTTCTTCTATTTCTGCTTAATTATCAAAGATACTTTTTTATGTTCGCTTGTTTGTCAGTGCGGTGGCAAAAAACTAAAACACATTCGGGTCGGCAATGCGTATCGGGTTTTTTGTCTGTCAGTTTCGTTTTTATATCAATTTTAATATTCTATTTTCATCGTCAATTTGCTTGTTGTTGTCTTTTCTCTGCTTGCGCATAACTAATATATAAACCAATCTGTATTGTTAATTAGGTTCCGTAAATAAAAGTTTGGCTACATCCGTCAAAAGACGGAAACGGCGAACGGATTCCAAATCTAAATTATAAATTATAAATTATAAATTATAAATTCTCCCTACTAACTACTCAATACTAACTTCTCCCTACTTCCCACAATTCAATATTCAAATAGTTCTAAACTTTTTCCTAACTCAATAAATCAATAACCTTAATAAGATTATTTCTCAATTCCTTTCTGTGCGAAATAAAATCAACAAAACCATGCTCAACTAAAAATTCTGATCGTTGAAAACCTTCCGGCAAATCTTTTCCGATTGTTTGCTTTATAACCCGCGGACCTGCAAAACCTATTAATGCCTTCGGCTCTGCAATATGAATATCACCAAGCATAGCATAACTTGCTGTTGTTCCGCCTGTTGTAGGATCGGTTAAAATTGAGATATAAGGAATTTTAGCTTCGGATAATCGAGCAAGCCGTGCGCTTGTTTTTGCCATTTGCATAAGCGAATAAGCGCCTTCCATCATTCTTGCGCCGCCGCTTGAAGAAATAACAATCATAGGAATTTTATTTTTATAAGCTCTATCAATTGCGCGGGCAATTTTTTCTCCAACAACCGAGCCCATGCTGCCGCCGATAAATTGAAAATCCATACTTGCAAATGAAACTTCTCTGCCGTCAATTTTTCCAATGCCCGTTCTTACGGCATCAAACAGTTCCAACTTTTTAATTGAGGCGGCAATTCTATCGGAATATTTTTTTGTATCTACAAATCCCAACGGATCTGCAGAGCGCATTTTCCTATCCGATTCTTTAAAAGTATTCTTATCAAAAAGAAAAGAAATATAATCTAAGCTGCTTATTCTGAAATGATGATCACATTTTAAGCAAGTCCATAAATTAATTTCAAGTTGTTTGTTATGAATTATTTCGCCGCAAGAGGGACATTTTTCCCATAGCCCGGCTGGTAATTCTTTTTGCTGAGTATCATCAGCAATATTTTGTTTTGATCTTTTAAACCAAGCCATAATTATTTCTTTATAACTTCCGCAAAAATTGTTATTACTTTGTTAGGTTCATTTGTATCGTTGGAAACTATTGTAACCGTCTTTGTGTTTTTACCCGATCGATTTTTAGTATCGAACTCAACTTTAATTGAGCCGCTTTTATTAGGTTCGATTGTTTTATTATTAACAACCGCCGCTGTGCAGCCGCAAGATGATTTAACATTTTTAACTATTAAAGACTCACTTCCCTTATTTTCCAATTTAAAAGTATAAGCAATTTTTTCACCTTCTTTTACTTTGCCAAAATCGTGTTGAGTTTCCGGTAAATAAATCATTGCGCCGGCTTTATTATCCTTTTTTTCCGATACAATAACATTGGACTTTATTGTTAGTAAAACTTTAGGTTTTTCAGGATCATTTGTTGATACAGTAATAATTTTAACCTGCGGACCTTTTCTTCCTTTTGGATTAAACGAAACAGCAATTTTCGTTGATTCTTTAGGTTTTAACTCGTTTTTATCCGGCTTTGCAGCAGTACATCCGCAGGAAGCTTTAACATCTTTTATGATTAAAACATCATCTCCGCTGTTTGATATAACAAAAGAATGATTTGCCAATTTATCCTGCCCGATGTCTCCAAAATCAAATTCAAGCTGTTGAACTGAAACTTTTGGACCTAAAAATTGAGGCAGTATTGCTGCTGAATAGAAAACAAAAATTATAATAATATTTCGAATCATAATCTCTTCTCCTTTACTATAAAATCTTTTAAATAATTTGGTTCTAAAAAATCTATCTCATCAACCGATATTTTCTTTCCAAAACTGGCTGCCCACTTTGCAACATATTCAGGGTTGGGTGCAGAAATCTTTTTCAATTCAAAAGTACCGGCTGTGTTTTCTGAGTCAACATTCCCGAATATCAAACAATCTTTAGCAAGAGATTGCAACTCTGTAATATGTATGATTTTTAACTCCTGCTGAAATATATAATTATTACTTTTAATTTGAAACTTAGCATAATAAAGTTCATCGCGCCCGACTTTATTTGCAATAATAAATTCAGAGTTTTCCGGAAGATGATTTGATAGCTGCAAGGCAAGCGCTTCAAAAGTTGGCACAGTAATAATCGGCAAGTTTGAAGCAAAAGCTATTCCTTTTGCAGCAGACATTCCGATTCGTAATCCAGTAAATGAGCCGGGACCATTTGAAACTGCAATAGATTTTATTTCGGTTAATGTTGTTTCTGCCTGATTGCATACGGACTTTATCAGTTCAAAAAGTTTTTCGGAATGTGAATGTTTTAAAACTATCTTTGATGAAAAGTATTTGTTGTCTTCATAATATAAACAAGCGCCGCAGATATTATCGGAAGTTTCAATCGCAAGTAACGGTAAAAAATCATTCATATTTTATAAAATTAAATTCTCGTGTGTTGTCATCAGTAAAACTGATATTTATTTCTATTCTTTTTTTCGGGAGAATATCCGGGAACATATTTGCCCATTCAATAAAACTTATCGAATCATTATCGCCAAAATAATCTTCGATACCTATTTCAATTAACTCGGATTGTTTATTTATCCTGTAAAAATCAAAATGATAAAACTTTTTTGAATTAACATATTCATTAACGATAGCAAAAGTAGGACTGTTCACATTTTCAAAATTAAAATGAAGAAGTACCTGCTTAACAAAAAATGTTTTGCCCGCTCCAAGTTCTCCATTCAAGCAAATTATCATACCGTTTTCAAGATGGGCAGCAAACTCTTTTGCAATTACAGAAGTTTCCGATTCTGAGTTGCTGCTGCGTGAATATGGAAAAGGCATTGTTACTTTGGCTCCATTGTAATAACCGGAAGTATCATCTCTTCCATAGAAATACCGCCGTGCTGGAAAGTATCTTTATACTGAGTTAAAAATTTATGGTAATCAGTTGGATATACAAAGTAATAATCTTCTTTTGCGATTATATAATTTATTGTAACACCGCGTTTCGGTAGTTTATAATCAGAAGCATATTTTATGTAAAGTGCATTTTTCTCATCAGCTTTAAGATTTCTTCCGTATTTAAATCTTAAATTTGTTGAGGCTTCCCTATCGCCAAGAACTTTTGCACCGCGCAGGCAGCGAATACTTCCGTGATCGGTTGTAATAACTACTTTTACATTTTTCATTTTAGATATTGTGATAAAAGTATTTAGTAATGATGAATGTGTAAACCAGCTATTTGTTAAAGATCTGTAAGCAGATTCATCGGGTGCTATCTCTTTAAGGATTTGCGAATCAGATCTGCCGTGCGCAATCATATCTAAAAAATTAACCACCACCGCAGTTAAATGAGTTGACTGGTACGAATGTATATTCTGTTCAAAATTTCTTCCAACATCAGGATCAATAATTTTTATATACTTTAAATCGTTTTTTAGTTTAATTCTTTTCCTGTCTAATAAATGCTGGAGTAATTCTTTTTCATGTTTGTTCATGCTGTTTTCATCATCGTTGCCGGAAACCCACAAATCAGGATAATTTTTCTCAATTTCCGATGGAAACAATCCGGCAAAAAGAGCATTACGAGCGTAAGGCGTTGCAGTGGGCAATATTGAAAAATAGTAATCCTTTTCAATCTTAAATAAATCAGTAAGATGTTTTTCCATCACCAACCATTGATCTAATCGAAGGCAATCGAGAACAAAATAAAAAACTGTTTTGTTTTCTTCTTTAAGATGATTGAGAACATACTTTTCGGTTATTGCCGGAGTAAAGTTAGGCGCATCAGATTTTTTATTATCTGATATCCACGATGTATAATTTTTTTCAACAAATTTAGAAAACTCTTTATTTGCTTCTTTGTACTGTTCGGTTAAAGATTGTTCAAGTCCAATTTCACGATGCTGATCAAGCTCAATAGACCAGCCTACAAGTTTAGTATAAAGATCAATCCATTCTGTAAAATCAAGGCTGCCGCCGAGCGATTGCGATATTTTATTAAAATCCTGCAAATAATCTTTAGCTGCATATTGCTGTGTTATTTTTTTGCCTTCAAGTATTTTTTTGCAAACTAATAAAACCTGACTCGGATTTACAGGCTTCGTAAGGTAATCTGCAATTTTACCGCCGATTGCTTCATTCATTAAAGCCTCTTCCTCAGATTTTGTAATCATAACAACAGGAACATTTGCATCAATATTTTTTATGCGTGCCAAAGTTTCCAGCCCGCCCATTCCTGCCATCATCTCATCCAAAAAAATAAGATCGAAAGAATTTTCCTTAACCGAAGTAATAGCATCTTCACCATTAGTAACAGTATCCACTTCATATCCTTTTTCGGATAGAAAAATTATATGCGAGCGTAAAAGTTCAATCTCGTCATCAACCCAAAGAATTTTATTTTTAATCATATATTTTTTTCTTATGCTTTATTCTTTATTTATTTAGTAAACACTTAATCACAGTTAATTTATAGTAATGTTCACATCCAATCCCGCTTCATTAGTAGTAGTTGGTGGTATTCTTGATGCTCCTTCTGGTTCGACCGATGACCTTTTGTAAAATACAGATAAAGTTACCTTTGCGCTAATTGTATATTTGATGCGTGGTTCAAAAGTAACCCTTGTAGTTCCATCCTGCGGAATTCCTTCTTCAGTAAAATTATTCATTTCATATCTTATTGAAGCGCTTCTTGTGCTTGAATAAGCAAAGCTGAACTCTATATCGTTTTTGAGAGATACGCCAAATAGCGGCAGTTCAAATCCTGATTTTGAATATTGAATTGTAAAACCAATATCTTTAGAAAAGTTTTCTGTTATGTTAGTTGTAGTTATTCCAAGATCAAAAGATGTTCTTGTTGAGTATTTAAGATTACCTGAAAGATTGCCGCCCCAAACTTTTCCAAAAGTTAAATTCATACCTAGCAGTGGTGCAAATCCGTATTCGATTCTTTGAACTTGAATTTGCTCCAAACCGTTAGCATTTAATTTCCAGCCTTCAGTGTATGTTGAAGCATAAGAATGATCCAAAGAAATTCTATCGGCAAGTGATTTCAGCAATGGTAATTTCTCCAATCCATCCCAGGTTATTCTCCAATTAGGACGTGGAATGTAATTACCGTAATCTTCTAAAAATCCTAAATTGGCAAGTACCGGCATGCTTTCAAATCCTTTTACAAAAGCTTCTGATAAATTTTTGGAAGGATCACTTGAATAAAGTTCATTTACTTGTTTTATACTACTATTGAAAACTGAGAAAAACAGTACAGGTGGAATTGTTAAAAATGATCTTGATAAACTGCCCGTAGCGTTCTGGCTTGATACAAATAAATCTCCGGTTTCAGTTACAGTTTGAGTTATATTTTTATTTAGCGACCATCCGCTCTTCCAGTTAATATCAATTTTTGCGCCTTCCCACAAAGGTCTGGATGTCTTAAAATCAATGCTGTTTTTTTCAGTATAAATATCACTGATGTTTGTATTTTTTAAGGCAACTCTGGGTCCGGCATCACTACTTAAACCAAACATAAAGCCTCTTGTTGGTCCATCGTTTTCATTATAAGAAAAGCCCCAAAAATTATAGAAACCAGAGCCTTTTGCTTCCAACCCTGAGAGAGAGAGAGTATTATCATTTGAAAAATTAAATGAAATCATTTCATAATCAACGAATACATATTTTATTGCAGCAACTAAAAAACCAATTCCGCGCGATAGCAGAGATGGTCTATTTTCATCAATAACTAACGAATCTAACATAACTGATGAATCAACAATTGCTAAAGTATTTCCTAAAGAATCAACTTGGATTGTTTTTCGTTCGAGATCAATTGTTCTATCTCTGTTTGTTGTGTTCTTTTTTATTGGATCGTCTTTTGAAACTTCACTTTTAAACAATGGATCAAATAAAGATTTCCACCTTGTTGTAAGACCGAGTGAAGTTCTATTTCCATATCCTGCAGCTCTGCCTAGTACAGGCTGACTAAAATCATTTGTCCATTGATAACTTGCGGCATAAGATGCGGTAAGTGTAAAATATTTATTTATATCAAAAATAGATGGCAAACGCGGAGCTGTTCTGATATCAAAATTTTGTTGATATCTATTATCCTGCCCAAATCCGGCGCCGCTAAATATTTCATTCCATATTTCACTTTCGGTTCGCGGCAATCCGGTAGCAGGATCGGTTTCTAAATACGCAAGTGATGAGTTAACACTAAGCGCATAGCTTGTAGAAAGATTTAAGAAACCGCCTTCTGTAAGTCGCCATGTAAAATTAAAAGAGCGCGTTGTTGTAAAATCCCTTGATGATATTTCGCTTGATGGAGTATTGGTTCTTGCCCTTGTAATATTTGTGTTTGAATTCCGTTTTGCATTTAAAGCTAATGTAAAGCTTTGCGGAGTAAAATATACTTTTGTGCCGCTGTAATCTTTAAACAGTTCAAAGAAGAAACCTATAATTGGAATATCAACAGGATTAAAAAAGTATTCGGGACTTAAAGACAATCCATAATTAGCATTTGCGTTCCATATCCAGCCGGAGTTTGATAACACAGTTGGGCTTCTATTAAACGTTTTATTATAATTAAAACCTAAAGAAATCGCATTAAACGAATCCCTTATATACCATGCTTTTGTAGGGACTTTAAATTTAATATTTGCAGCCGACCAGGAATCTGAAATATTTTCCGTTTCAGTTTCTTCCCGCAATAATTCAGGCGATTTTATTAAACCTGTTGTATCAATTGAATAAAGCTCTGTTTGAGTTTTTACAGCTTCATCAACTTTGATATCGCTGCCGGGGATATAAAGTGGTTTGCCACTACTTTCGGTGTGAGAATAATTCAACCTTAAATTACTTTCCGGCAGGTTAACCGGAATTAATTTCAACAAGTTTACGTCAGTTGAAATTGCCCAGTTGCGCTGCTCTATTCTGGTACCGAACCGCTCGGCTAATTTATGAAAGAAAGGATCTCTTTCGCTTAGGTTAAATGAAACAGTTGCAAAGTCAGCCATTTTAAGTGAAGTAGAAAAACTATAAGCCCAGCCTTTTGTATCATCTGCACCGATAACGCGTAATTCATTAACCCACACTTCACCTGAAAGTTTTCCTGAGTTGAAATTATTATTAAGATTTAAAACTCCAACTGACAAAAACTTAACCGTAGTTAATGTGGGATTACCTTTTATTACATAAAAGTGACCGGTTCTTCCATCAACAGGTCCCTTGTAAACTGTTGTATCGTTGCCAGCCCTTGCCTGTTTAATTGCTGTAAGTTTATCAAATTCAATTGTAACTTCGTTCCAGCCTTTAACTATAGGCTGTCTGTATTCATAATAATTATTTGTGTCGCTGCCAAATCTAAAATATACTTCTGCCGAATATTGACCTAAAGTATCTCCGTATGAAATAGAGCCTTGCGAATCTTTATCTTCTCCGTGTATAAATAACTTCATTTGTTTATAGTTAAAAACATCAATTGGTCTAAAAAGATATTTTATTGCTTCCCTTTTATCCCCGTCATCAAGCCCATTAATTATTAAGGAGAGAGATTGCTCATTGCCGTAAATTTCCTGATCCGGTCTTGTTCTATCTTTTTCCTGAAATACACCATTTGGACTTTTATAATTATCATTTTCTTCAATACTAACTACAGAAATAGAAAGTACAGTATCGGTTTCAGCAATTTTAGCAGGAAGATTTTTTTGCCATTGATTGCCAACCAGATTAAATTCATACAATTGAAGTCGAACAGTATCACTAACACCTTGTACAAAAAGTCTAATTGATTCTACATCAGAAAGTTTTGGATTTCCAATTGCGTTTGAGCTATCTTTTAAAGGAATCCTGTATAAATACCAGTTGGCATCTGTAAACCCGCCGCCATTAATAAATGGATTAGTTAATCTATTCGTATCCAATGGTATTTCATATCTGAAATAATTATTTGATCTGTCAGAATTTCCATTCCTGTTAAGGTCTTCTGTATCAGGCACTCTACCTGCATCTGACAAAACTGCATTCCCTTCAGTTCCATTTATATTAGAATATCCCCAAGGATAAACAGATTGCTGTGCAAGTACAAAATTATCGCCACTTGGATCGTTTAAGGTAGAACTTAAATTCTCACGTTCCTGTTCATCAGTCCATCTATCCAGCCCGGTATCTTCTTTCCCATCAACATCAATTGCTTCATTATTGTCTGTATCCTCAGTATTTGTAACTTTATTAGGAATTACATCTTCACTAATTAGGCCAAGGTCAACAAAAATTTTTGCATCAGCCGGGGCATCAACTATCCTCGCCCAAAATTCAAAATATTCAATATTCTGTTCAATTAAATTATTAGAGGTTGAAGATAATCTTTTCATTATACCACCCCAGGATTTTAAAGGATCACTTAAATCGGGTGCCGAATTATATGTGCCACGGGTTGTGGGAAGGTAAACTAAATCTAAAACAGAAATGTTTTCACTTTCGGTACCAACCTTTTTCTTATCTCCATAAATCTGTTGAATATTGATACTGCCGTTTGGATCGGAAAACCAGAATGTTTTTGCCTTATGTGGCATTTTTTCTTCTGGATTTAAACCGGAAAGATGAATTAAATCATCGGGAGCGCTAATATCTTTCCATGATGTATAAGCAATGCCGATCGGTATAGTTTTTTTAGCTCCTTCAAAGTCATCAATATATGCAATACTTTTTCCACCGTCGGCAGGAATTGTACTTTTTTTAGTGTTGGGATCAGGCATCATATAAGCAAATTCGCCGCTGAAATTAAAAATTGACATCTCTCGAGTAGAAAAAATGTTATCTATTAATTTCGTAACGATAGGTAAATCAGCACTGGTTATTAAATCTACTCCAACAATACTATTGCTTAATGGTTCTTCACCAATTCTTACTTTGTCACTTAAAGTTTGTTCGCTTAGTGTTAATGCAGAAAAACCAAGCTTTGTTTTTTTAGAAAATTCATAAATACCTCTTGCGCCAAGCAGAGTTTTTGATGCGAGCTGAAAAAGATCATTTTGCTCAAATGTAATTCTTAAATCGGCTCCTGGATTAAGCGCCGCTTCATTTCTTATAGTTAATTGCCCGATATTATAATCAACTATATAATCGCTACCCGCAGCTAATTCTCTTCCATTTAATCGTACCTTAACCGAGTTTTCAACAACATTAAAACCAAGCTGATAAGTTGAAGATGAGGAGCCTTTACTTTTACCGACTAACAGCCATTTGTCTTTTGTTTTATTTTGACTTGCAAAAGTTTTTGTAGTATCATAAACTTCATCAAATTTGAAACTTTCCTCAAGCCCATTGGGAAGATTATCCCCAAATGGTTCAAGATAGGGGAAAACAACTTCGCCAGTTTCCTTAAAAACTGTTATACCATTTTTAAAATCAAATAAATTGTCGGGCTGCAATTGTTTACTTGAGTTTAATAAATCTAACCCAAATGCATTTAAAAATCTTACAGAACCATATTCACTTGTTGGTTCCTGTCCTTCAACTTCGCGTTTAATATCGAACTCAAAACCATTTTCTGAAATTTCTCTGACACCAGTAGGATATATATTCTTGAGCATTAGGCGCCATGCTGTTTTATATTGAGGTTGAAGATTCTTAGGTTTTATCATTTTTAAGATCAATCTGGTAGAGTCTGATTGACTTTTATCTAAAAACTCACCAAAATAAATATTATCGCCTTCAGATGTTGAACTGTTTTGAATACTGTATGCAACTGCGATAATATCATCGTCATTGATAGCGGTTTTAAAAGTAATAAAACCAGTTTCACGATGTATAATATAATCAGTTGATTCAGTTAATTTTACGAACCTGCCTGCCGCACTTATTCCAGGTGTAGGATTAGCAAGTGGATTGCGCATTGTTGTATCATAAGACTGTCCAGCCGTTAAACCTTGTAAATCTATGAAAACATTAGCATCGCGTTCATTAGACTTATTAGAGGTAATTACATTAATTGATTTCCAAACTTCAATATCCACTACACTAATACTCTGGTCAACTTCTGAAGTAGCTTTTCCGTAGTAATTATTAAAGACATTATTTGTTGCATAGGTAGTATCAATAAAATAATGGTTTGTCGAGTACTCAAAAGCTCTTTTTTGGAAAGTTGTTTCGGAGGTTCCGCCAGAAACTTGTACTTCTTTTGTTTCGCCTTTTTTCTGGCTGGCAATTGTAGTTAATGAAAAAGGACCCATTTTAAATTGAGCTTTAATACCAAATAAAGCTTCGCTGCCGCCTACTAATGGCGATGTTTGAAGCGAAACATTTCCTGCTTCTATGCTTTGTATTATTTCATCTTCGTAACCGGTGTATTTTATTTTTAACTGGTTTTCAAATTCAAATGTACGCTCGGTATTCCAATCGGCAACAATATTTAATTTATCGCCAATGGTTCCGTTTACATTTATTTGAACTTGCTGTTTAAAGTCAGGTTCGTTCTTTGTATTGCCAAGCCGCGAAGCTGTAACGCCTTCGGTAGTTTCACTCCTCCATGCGCCGTGTATTTGAACTGAGCCGCCGATTTTTAAACTAATTTTTGGCGGACCAAAAATACTTAACACACCAACGCTTGGTAAAGGAATTTCAAAATCTGTAAAATTCTTTATAACATCACTTAAACCAAGTTGACTATTTTTTAATTCGTATGTATATCCGAGTGCTTCCCACTTTTTCCGTTCTTCCAATTCAAGACGTGCTGCAAAGTATTCATCAATTGTCATTCTTAAAATTATTTTACTCGGTTTACCGCCAATTAACTCCTTAATCTCAACAAACTTGCCGGTTGAATCTATTGTAATCGTTCTTGTTTTATAGGTTGGTGATGGCTCAACAAAGAATTTTGATTTCTTATTTTGATATAATGAAATATACGGTACATCAACACGCTGATAACGAAACTGCTCCAATCTCGCTGATGAATCTAAGGACATTTTGAAAATCCGGATAGAATCTTCGTTTACTTTAACTTTTAATTTTAGTGAATCTTTGCCATCTTTTTTAATGAAAGAAGTAGAATCCGGAGGAATAAAAATTGAATCAGGTATTACTACATCAGGTGAATCCGGAATGGATGAAGAACTAATTAATAGCAAATCTTTTTGAGATTGTTGATCTGAATTTGGCTGTATGAAATCCAAAGGATTTTTATTCTTTGAATCAAAACTCCGTAGGTTTCCCAGAAAATCAAAACAGGCTTCCTGAAGCATAGCTTCATTAACCTGTGATTTATTATCGGAGCCAAATCCGAGACTGATACCCGCGTAAAATAGCAATATAGAAACGGATGCAATTTGCAAAGTTTCGATAATGAATTTTCTTATTTTGAGTTTGATACGGAAATCCTGATAAAAGTGAAACAAAATAAATCAGTAGAATATTTACTATAAGGCTCCTATAATTATTTGAAACTGCTGCAAAAAATTAGATAAAAACAACAATAAATTCAATCGTTATTAAAAATCCGATTCAAACTTATTCATTTAAGTTCAACAAATGAAGGTAATTTTTTTTCGCATCATTTTGCAGTACTAATTATCATTTGTAAATCTATTTATTACTAAAAGATGCTCCGGAAATAATTTAATCAGCTCGCTTCTTGCAGCTAATTCAAAATCCGAAAAGTCAAAACCGGGGGCAACTGTGCAGCCAACCAGTGCAAAAGATTTTTTATTTATCACTTCGGCTGCAAACCATCTGTTTTTTCGTATAACTGCTTGAAAATTTTCTCCTTCTCCAATGTTACTTCCAATAATAGTTTCAGATAAATTTCCCTCGTCATCTATTTGATAAATTTTAACAGATGAGCCGTCGTAAAAATGCCAGAGTTCATCAAACTTTAAGCGATGGAATTTTGATACTTCTCTCCCTTCCAATAAAAAATAAATAGAAGTTGAATAGTTTCTTCTAAGTTTTTCTTTAGGTGCTTCAATAGTAATCATTTCACCAGCTCTGTATATTTCTCTATAATATCCGCCTTCAGGGTGCTTTTTTAACTGCAGTTTTTGAATATAATATTTTGCTTTTTCGTTCATAATTTTTTAATAACCAATTAAAGTTTGTTGATTTCCGAAAGTACAATATCAGCAGCTAATCTTCCGCTCTTTGCTGCGCTTTCAATTGTGGATGGTAAACCTGTATCAATCCAATCGCCTGCTAAAATTAAATTTTTAATTTTTGTTGTGGGTTGCGGTCGTTTACTTAACGAATTTTTATCAGGAACAAATGTCGCCCGCTTTTCTTTTATGATTTTATAATTAGTTATATTCTCTTTTTTTATTGAAGTGTAAATAGAAAGTTCATCTATTATAAGATTTAATATTTCATCCTTGCTTTTTTCGGCAAGATAATCTGCGTCGCTTATAACAACGTTTATATGATCGCCTTTATTAAATATCCAGTGTAATGGCGAATTTAATAATCCATAAAACATTTCATCAAGAATCAAGTCATCAATCCAGATGTGTATGTTCAAAATAGTGGAGTATTCAAACTCAACATCAATATCCAAAATTTCCACATCAATAATTTTTTCCAGAGCATAATGCGGAACAGCTGAAATTACAAAATCAAAATCTTTATAAACTTTTTTATCGGACGTTACAGTTTCAATTTTATTATTACTTATTTCAATTTTTTTTACTGGCTCGGACGTAAATATTTTGCCGCCGTGCTTTTTAATGTATTCTGATGCAGGATTTACGATACTTTCACTCAATCCGTATTTTGGCAAAATTAATGTTGCGGCATAGTTTCCTTTTAAGAACATCAATTTAAGTATCCGATAAAAAACCAACGCAGAAGCTTTACTAATGCTCGTATTCAAAGTACCTACGCAAAGTATTTCCCATAAATTTTTTAGCTGCGTATCATTTTGATTTTCCTTTTCGAGCCAATCAGAAACCGTAAGATTTGATAATGCACTTTCGCTTATAAAGCGAAACGAAACTAAAAATCTTATAAACTTAATTTTGCTGCTAAAATTCAGAACATCATAATTAAGAACAGCATTTAACAAGTTGAATGGATATGGAAATGATGAAGCGTTTAAGCTGTATATTTTTCTATCACGGTTTATAAATTTTACATTAAGATTTTTTTGATAGCTAAAATTATCTTCTGCTCCGGTTAGTTTTATAAATGCAAGCGAGTCTTTGTAACATCCCATTAAAAGATGCTGTCCGTTATCAACAATTTGATTTGTTTGCGTTTCAAGAAAAGAATAAGTTCTGCCGCCAAGTTTTGGGGAAGATTCCAATATAGTTACAGAAATATTTTTTGAAGCAAGAAGTGAAGCAGCATTAAGTCCCGCAATTCCGCTGCCAATTATAAGACAATGTTTCATCAATAAACTAAATTATACTTTGCCCAAACTCCGATGGCAATACCGACTTTTTCAATCTTTGAAACTTTTATTTCGTTGTTGTAAACATCGTAATCTGCTGCAACAATTTTTTCCAGCATTTTGTAATAAATATGTTGCATTGCGCGGGCAGCAAACATGGTTTTTTTGTCGTCAGGATCAAGATATGAATTTGCTGAATTAAAATATTGTTTTGCTCTTGCTGATTCATAAACCATTAAATCTCGAAAGTTATTGTTATAAATCATTGCAAGTATTTCCTGTTCGCTGTAATTAAACCTTTGGATATCTTCCAGAGGTAAATATATCCTGCCGCTCTTGGCATCTTTTCCAATATCGCGCAAAATATTTGTCATCTGCAATGCAATGCCGAGATCAATCGCAAAATTTTTTGTTGAAACATTTTTATATCCAAATATTTCAATACACATTAACCCAACTGTTGAGGCAACGCGATAGCAATAAAGCTGCAAATCGTCAAATGATTTGTATCTGTCTTTCTGTAAATCCATTTCCATTCCTTTGATAAGTTCAAAAAAAGGATCAAGAGGAATATTGAATTTTGAAATAGTTGTACCAAGTTTATTAAGCAACTGAAATTCTGAATGACCGGTAAAACACTTTTCAAATTCTAAGCGCCATTTTCTAAGTTTCTCATATTTAACATCGGGTGAGTCATCCGTTTCGTCAACAATATCATCTGTTTTACGGCAGAATGCATAAACAGTATTCATAGCATCGCGCTTATCTTCAGGCAGAAGATTAAAAGCGTAGTAAAAACTACTTTTACTTTTTTTAGATATTTCTTTTGGAGATTCCGTCATTTACAAAATGCTTTAATCAATATTGTTGCAAAATCTATTTTAGTTAGTTTCGGTCTATAATTAAGAACATCGTAATCATTGGCTTCTATTTTTGAAAGTATTTTCTCACCGCCTGCAATAGTTAATTTAATTTCTAATTTAAATCTTCCAGAAAGATGATTTAAAATATTTTTACCTTCATCAAAAAGAATTTGGGCTCTTTGCAAATTGTGTTTTACTAACGCTTTAATATTATGATTATTTTCATTTAACTCAAACATCTTTTCAGTAACGGAAAATCTTTTTAATTCATCCAATGGAAAGTATATCCTTCCCTTTCCGAAATCAATTTTCGCATCCTGATAAAAGTTAGCAAGCTGTAAAGCAGTGCATATTTTATCCGAGTTTAATAATGCTTTTGTATCATCTACTTCAAATAATTGGAGTAAAATTCTTCCAACAGGATTTGCTGATCTGTTACAGTAATCTAAAATCTCATCAAATGTTTCGAACCTGTTTTTTGTAGCATCCTGTTTGAATGCGGAAAGTAAATCCAGAAAATATTGCGCGCATATATTTCGATTTTTAATTGTTTCGGAAAGTAAAATAAAATATTCATTATCTGATCTTCCTTCCAACGAATGAAGAAAATCTTTTTCAAAATTATTTAATTGCTCCAATCTCTCATCTCTGCTTAATTCGCCTTCATCTGCAATATCGTCCGCAGTTCGGGCAAACCAATAAATTAAGGCAATATCTTTTCTGCAATCTTTTGGAATAAGAATTGAGCCTACCGGAAAATTTTCATAATGATTAATAATCTTCATTTATCCAATATTTATTTGAATGGTCAACACAATCGCCACTAAATTTAGTTACATCTCTTCAGGAATTATTCAGTTTCCAATATTTTGAAAGAACTGAAAAAACGATCAATATTTTTAGTATTAGCTTGTTCTTCGGGATATAAAATTTGAAGGTAAAACAATTTATTTTGATTTATAAATATTTTAGTTTTGGACATCAAAAGATTCAACTTTGCATCAAATTCACGCCCTTCAATACCATTAAAATTAATCTTTGCGACATCGCTTGTTATTTTAAATTTTAATAAAACAAGGTTATTAATGAAATTATCAAACAAGCTATCGCCATTGACAATATCTTTATTATTAGCCAGAAGATAACTTGAAGCTAAATAAACAATATCTTCGCTTATATCAATAAACATTCCGGATTCAGATTCAACTGAAGAAAAAGAATTTGTAACCGGAAGAACGGTTGCTTTACCCGGCATTTCAATTTCAAAACTTTTGGATGATGGAATAAATTTTAGCCAAGGTGCTTCAACTTCATGCTTTAAATAATCATTAACAAGTCCGGTATTTATTTTTATTATTGGTCTTAGATCATAGCCTTTATTGCGCATTAGATTTACCAAACCTTTTTCCCCAAAAAGATGAGCGGCTCCAACTGCAATAACTGAAGAATTTTCAGAAATCATCTGTTCAATCTTATCAAGCATTTTATAATTTCGTTTATAAAGAAGAACTTCGCTCATTTCTGGAAATTGTTTTTCCCATTCATTAAAACTATGAATAAGATTAGTTAAGTTATCATCGGAATAATTCTTTATCATTTGTTCAATTTCTGCATCGCTTTTTTCTTTATTTCCAATAATACTTTGTAACATTTTTTTGATGGCTTCAATATCAATTTCATTCAAAGCACTTATTTGATCTCCAATTTCTTCAACAGCCTTTATTGAGCAATTATTTGACTTTGCTATTTTATATAGAAACTCATCTACTGAATAAGGCATATCCTTATTAATTGATGAACCTTCAAAAATAAATGCTATAATTCTTGGGTCTTTTATAGACATATCATCAATTGATATTCCAATTAAATCCTTTGCTCTTTCATTTAATTTCTCATACTCATCTTCGGTTAATATTTCGTTTATGCTGATATCATTATTCTGCATTTTATAAAATAATTCTATAATTTGATTTGAAAGAGAATCAAAATTTAATTCTGCTGCAAAAACATTGCAGTTTTCAATTGCAATTATTAGTGAATCGCTAAGATTAAAAACCCGTTTGTCCTGAATATGAATTGTTCCAAAAAGATATGAATTTGCAGTAAGTCCGTTGCCTGAAATTTCCCAGAGTAAACTTTTCTCATTTATTGATTGAGAAAAAGCTGTTGGTATAAAAAAGAAAAAATAGAATAATCCTCTTAATAATATTTTCATTCTACTAATAAGTGTTAGTTGATAAATAAGTTCAAATGTATATTAAATTAATATAAATCTATTTTACATTCCCGATTGATTTAAGTGCAATAAACAATGCATAAAAAGAGTAGATAGTAATAACACTCCACAAAGGTACAAGGTCCCAGCCGCCAACAAGATATTTTGATTGAAAAACTGCCGCAATAATCATAACTATAAAAAGGTTAAGCCCAAGAATCAAAATTATTATTGCCAATACAAAACCCATTGGCTTTTTTTTGAATAACCAGAGAGAAGATATAATACCAGGGAAAACAATAAAACTAAAATTTAATTTTGGTATTAAACTTTCGAAGTCTTTATTCCCTGAATAAAGAGGTAGAATTTCATCGGTGAAAATATAAACAGTGTACTGACTAACATACATTAAGAATAAAATCAGACTAAAAAACACAACTGGAATGACTAATATGACTAAGCTTTTTTTTGTTAGATTGATTTCGGAAATTTTTTGATAATCAATCATCATAAATCCATAAACAAGGGCTAGTACCGATACAAAAAATATTAAGATATAAATCATTAAAAGTTTATTGTAATCCTCACCAAAAAGCATGTGCATATTGTTATAGAGGACAGAATAAACAACTCCTAACAAGATCAAATTAGCACGTATTGATCCCTTTATTGAGAAAATCAGTGCAGAAACAAATATTGGTAATACTATTGCAAGGTTGCGAATTTCCTGAGCCTTAATTCCTTCACTCATATAATCAATACCTAAGCTAATTTCATCAAGAAAAATACCTGCCAACGATTGTATCAACAATAAAATCATCAAAATAATAGATAGCTTATATGCAATTTGCAATTTTGTTTTTAACATAATCCGCCTATACTAATTTTGGTTTATAACTTTAATTATCAGCTTGAATAGTAACCAAAAACAATTGATGTTATGAGAACTTATAAAATTAAGAAAGTTCTTTTTGATTAATATTTTTTAATAACACTACTAAAAAGAAAATCATATTTATTATTATAATAGCCCAAAGAGGAATTAAATCCCAGCTACCCGGTATGCCGGCTAAAGTATGATAAATTGCAGCAAAAACTAAAAGGATAAATAAATAAATACTTTGAGCGAAAAACATTATGGTAAATACAAACCCAAATGGATGTTTAATTAATAGATAATATGCCCCGATTAAACCAGAAACAACTATCAATGTTAAATTAAGGGTTGCAATCAAATGTGCAAAATTTCCATTTTCAAGATATATGGGTGGAATGGTATCTGTTAAAACGAAAACGATATACTGGCTTAGCCACATAATTAAAAGAATTGTAATGTATAAAAATATAAACCAACTGATTTTTTTTAAGTCGGCTGTTACTTTTATACTTTCACCAATCAACTTGTAGTCGAGGTTAAATAGTCCTTTAATTAAAGTAAGTGCCGAAACATTAAAAATCAGTATATATATCAAAAAGAATTTGTTATAAACAGTTCCAAATACATAGAACATACTGCTATAAAAAATAAAATAAACAGTACCCAGCCAGATGATTTGAGCCCGTAAATTGCCGCGTCTCGAATAGAATAAAGAGATAATTAGCGATGGAATTACAATCGCCAAAGTAGTTAAATCGCTTCCTTTTAAAGCAATAACTATCCAGCGATTATCTCTATAGATTTCAGGAAAAAGTAATGAAAATATTGACTGAACGAGAATTAGAATTAATAGAATAAAAGATAGAACAAATGAATTTTTTAATTTAGATCTATACATAATTTTTTTCTAAAAAATTACATCAAGTGATTAGATATTGCTGCTATAATTTTGATTAAACTGAATAACTACTTTAAAGCCTCAGCTAAAAGTAATAATGCAAAAATTTATCTCAAAACATTAAGAATTAATATACTATAAAAGTTTCAAGGAATAGGGCTCGTCCCGATATAATCTGGACAAGCCCCGACTATACTGGGGCAAACCCTGTCCGTATAATTTGTTTTTGAGTTATTTGAGCAGGATCATTTTTTTAGTTGCGTTAAACTGTTCACTTTCTATTCTGTAAAAGTAAATTCCTGAAGATAAATTTGATGAATTAAATTTTACTTCGTGATAACCTTCTTGTTTTTCTCCATTATATAATTCTGCAACAATTTCTCCAAGCGAATTATAAACCGATAACTTAATATTTGTTTTAACAGGTAAAGAGTATTTAATAGTTGTTGTTGGATTAAACGGATTTGGATAATTCTGTTCTAATGCAAACTCTGAAGGTATGTTCTTTATCTCCACTTCTACAACTTTGCTGAAACCGAATGTGCCATCGTTATCTATTTGTTTTAAGCGGTACTGCAATTTGAGAGCAAGATTGTTCAGAGTAAGAGTTTGATTAAGAGTAAGATCATCTGAAAATGAATATGATTTTTCTGAATTACTATTTCCATTTCCTGCAACAAATCCAACCTTCTCCCAATCGGTCGCTGAGCCTGTCGAAGCGCCCGTTTGTCTATGGATTTCAAACCCATAATTATTTACTTCCGTTGCTGTTTGCCAGTTTAATATAACCTTTTTATTTGTAGCATTTACAGTTAATGATGTTAGCTCAACAGGCAGTGGTTCATTTAACGGGTTCGTAGCAGTGATAGAAATCTGACTTTCAAGCCAAGGATCAAAAGTTGCCATTGTACGAAGATGCGTATATACGCCACTTACAATAGTTTTCCATTGCAGATTCATATAGCCTGCAGGATTTGTAATACCGGATATTCTAAATCTGCCTAATCTATTAGGAGCATTATTAATTTTTGCAACCCTGCCATTAAAGGCGGTTTGATCCGATGGAGTAGGTCCGTTTAAGTTAATTGTTATTTCATTGCCATGTAAAATAGAAACTGAGGTATTGTTATAATATAAATCCTGCGTAAATAATGTATTAAATCCCGAAACATCAGTCGGCGTAAAAGTACAGTAACCGGGTGAAACTCCTTCTTTTGTGATAGTTGGGGACGTGAAATTTGCAATATTAAAGGTTAATACAAAATCAGCGTTGCCTAAATAAATATCGTTTGTACCAGTACTTGTAATATATAAATCAAATAAAAAATCAGTTCCGCTTACAGTTTGATTTTGAATTGTAAGGTTGCAGCTAACCTGCGGTAATAGTATGCCTGAAAAAACCAGTACTATAGTAATTGTTGATATGAAATTTTTCAATGTTAAATACTCCTATAAAGTTTGCTTTATATTTTTATACTTTATTTATGTTATTAAGTTATACCGCTATGGAACTTGTGAAGTAATGTTTTTATTATTCCAAATTGCACTTCTATCTGATGCAGTTACTGTACCGTCTAAGTTTACATCCGCATTATAATAACCGCTAATATTTTTATTATTCCAAACTTCGCTTCTATCTGAAGCAGTTATTGCACTATTTCCATTAACATCTCCACTATGCATTCCATAAACTCCACCTCCCAAGTTTTTCATCGGATTTGTTCCGTATGCCTGGCTCTGATCACTACTAATATTATAAAGTGTTGGTGTAGGGTTAGCGTTTACTTCTACCGTATTTGCAGTCATTATAGGCAAATGATTTCTATGAATTATTACAACATAATAGTTACCTGCAGTAATGCCATTGAATTTAATAAGGCTAATTCCATCTGTGCCCGTAATACTGCCGTCATTCTTGATGAACGCTGCCTTCCTAACTGAAGTGCTTGATGTTGGAGTTGTTCTTAACTCTATCAATACCCAATCTACTACATTTGCTGGTATTGAACTTACTGCTTCAGTGCCTGCATAAAGCCAAGGACTAACGTTATAAGGTTGTGATAATGGTATATAGCCGGAAGTGTTTAGTGAAGTTGTCATTTGTCCATCATAAAATGCACCCTCTAAAATCAATTTTATATTTGCACTTATTTCTGATTGAATGCCAAAAGCAAACTCGCTAAAACTTGTTACAGCGGCTACTATTTCTCCATTTATTGCATCATAACTTGTTGTTAAAGCTGTAAATGTGCCGCTGCCAGGTGTTGGGCGGGAATAAACTATAACTTCTGATGGATTTGTTATGCCGCCATTACCTGGTAAATCTGAAAGTTTGAATCTTACCTGACCTGTAAAAGCTGGAGATAAACCCGTTTGATTAAGAATCCATCTATATTGGGAAACGCTACCACTTATACCAATTGGGTTTAATGGAGTATCGGAATATCTGTAAACATTAAAATTACCGTTGCCTGCGCCCGCATTTATTGAAATTGATACACCAGTAATTTGGACGCCTGAATTAAAATTAGCAGCAGCCATGCCGGAAATAACTTGCTTATTAACAGAAGCTGATGGTTGAGTATTATAAGCACCAAACCACCTTGCAAAGCGTAATAAAGGATAATCGCCAGCAGTTCTAAAAGAATATCCACCTATATAAACGTCGGTGCCGGATATTGCTATTGTAGAAACAAAATCATTAACACCTATACCAAGCGCACTCCAATCAGCTCCGTCCCATTTAGCTATGTAATCAGCATTAATATCACCACCTGCATCCGTAAAATCGCCACCTACATAAACATCTCTGCCGGATATTGCAATGGTTCGAACAAAATTGTTAATGATAATACCAAGACCAATAGCATTCCAGTTTGTTCCATTCCAAAAGGCTATGTAATCTGCCTCAGGAATGCCTCCAGCATTACTGAAAGTTCCACCCACATAAACATCACTTCCTGATATTGCTATTGTATTAACATTACCAGTAAGACCTGTTCCAAGTGAATTCCATTGTGTTCCGTTCCAGCGTGCTATTCTATCTGCATCAACATTACCACCAGCATTACTGAAAGTTCCACCCACATAAACATCACCGCCGGATATTGCTAAGGCTGTAACACCACCGCTACTAACACCATTACCAAGAGCATTCCATATTGTTCCATCCCAGCGGGCAATTCTATTTGCATTAGTATTTCCACCAGCATTTGTAAAATACCCACCCACATAAACATCGCTGCCCGATATTGCTATCGCATAAACACTAAGATTAACACCTGTTCCAAGAGCATTCCATTGTGCTCCATCCCATCGGGCTATTTTATTTGCATTAGCATTGCCGCCTGCATCTGTAAAAAAACCACCTGCATATACATCACTGCCGGATATTGCTATTGCTCTAACAATATTATTAACTCCTGTTCCGAGCGCATGCCATTGTGTTCCATCCCAACGGGCTATTCTATCCGCATTAGCATTGCCGCCTGCATCTGTAAAATTACCTCCAACATAAATATCGCGACCGGAAATTTCTATGACATTAACTGCATTATTAACACCATTACCAAAAGCATTCCATAGCACTCCATCCCAGCGTACTAAATAATCTGCATTAGCATTGTCTCCTGCATCTGTAAAAGTACCACCTACATAAACATCAGTGCCGGATACTGCTATCACTATAACAGAACTATTATAATAATTTGTTCCAAGAGCATTCCATTGAGTACCATCCCATCGGGCTATTTTATCAGCATCAACATTACCGCCTGCATCTGTAAAGCTGCCTAAAATATAAATATCACTTCCGGATATTGCTACGGCTCTAACCCAATCATTAACACCTGTTCCAACCGCATTCCATTGCGCTCCATCCCAGCGTGAAATATAATCTGCATTAGCATTACTGCCAGCATCTGTAAATCTGCCGCCAACATAAATATTGCTGCCGGATATGGAAATAGCAAAAACATCATTATTAACTCCTGAACCGAGCGCATTCCATTGAGTTCCATCCCAGCGTGAAATATAATCAGCATTAGCAATACCGCCTGCATCTATAAAAAAACCACCCACATAAACATTGCTGCCTGATATAGAAATAGCAAAAACACTACTATTAACTCCCGAACCGAGCGCATTCCACTGAATTCCATTCCAACGAGCTATGTTATCTGCATTTGCATTACCGCCTGCATCTGTAAAATCACCTCCAACATAAATATCGCTGCCGGATATTGCTATGGTATTAACAGTACTACTAAGACCAGTTCCAAGTGCATTCCATTGTGTTCCATCCCAGCGGGCTATTTTATCTGCATTAGCATTGTCGCCTGCATCTGTAAAAGAGCCTCCTATATAAACATCACTGCCGGATATTGCTATGGTTCTAACTATACTATTAACACCTGATCCAAGAGCATTCCAATTAGCTCCATCCCATTTTGCAATGCAATCTGCATTAACATTGCCTCCTGCATTTGTAAACCACCCACCTACATATACATCGAAGCCGGATATTACTATGGCATATACAAAATTATTGAGGACATTTTTTGAAATTCCAAGAGTATCCCAGCTATTAGGCTCTGATGCCGGTAAAAATATTGGCTCACCGTTTTTACCGTAACTCATAGTATAACCTTCGGGGTTATAACTGCCCTGCACATTGGGCTGTAGAGAGCCATCATCGTTAAGAATTTCTTTAATGCTGCTTTCATTATCATCCTGCGCATAAACGCCAACTATCAATGAGTAAGAAAACATCACAAAAAAAAGAAAGTAAAAATGCTTCATTGTTTATTCCCTGTATTGTATAAAGTGTATAATTAAGAATTATCTTTTTAATTGTTTGAAAAATAAACAGAACATTATGTAATAAAAAAAAATTGGGGCAGCCAAACCGAAATATTATTTTTCAATTTACGACTGACAGAGTTTGTCCCGATTGTATCGGGACGAGATTCGATTGTATTGAGGCAAGTCCTGTCCCAAAAATTAATCTTAAAGTTATTTTAGCAAAAGCATTTTCTTTGATTCTGTTTTTTCACCAGCCTGCAAACGGTAGAAATAAACACCGCTTGATAATTGATTCGCATTAAATTCTACTTCGTAATTGCCAGCAGGTTTTTGCTCGTTTACTAATGTTGCTACTTCGTTACCAATTATGTCGTAAACTTTAAGCGTTACCATTTGTAGAGACGCATCGCGATGCGTCTCTACGGGTATTGAATATCTTATTGTTGTACTTGGATTAAACGGATTCGGATAGTTCTGATATAGTGCAAATTCTGTTGGTGATAAATTGTTTTCGTTTTCAACTTTTGTATAAACATCATTAAGATAACCAGGCGAGCCGTACAATGATGATGCTCTCCAATTTTTTGCTAAGGAATTATCAAATTGCGGATTGATTAAAGATAAAGTATTTCCGTTGCCATCTGGCAAACTGCTCCACTCACCACTTGATGAGTATATAACTTCATCAACAACAACACCGCTTTGATCTAATAATTGTATATGCTCACCGACGCTGCTTAAACCAAAACTTAGATTGCCCAAAATATTTTTTGAAGTCGGCTGAAAAGATTTGAATTTACTCGAATCCCTGCAAAGAACTAAATAATTTCTACCGCCGATTACATATCCTTCAGGAAAAATGAAATAGTTATTTGCTTCATCATCTCTAAATTTCCAACCTGCAAGATTAACCGATGTTTCCAACGGATTATAAAATTCTATCCAGTCTTCCGTATCAAATATCGCAGATGATTTATAATTAATTTCATTTATTACGATTGAAGTAACAGTTAATTCAGCAGGTTCAAAAATTGCTGTTAATGTTACATTGTTTGCAAGCAGAACAGACATTTCGGGTAAAGTTGAATTTGATAATCCTTCCCATCTTACAAAACGATAACCCGGCATTGCAACTGCTTTTATTTTTATTGGAATATCTTTAAAAAATGTGTTTATTGAATTGTTCTTTTTTATTTCTACTGAGTTAGTATAAATCTTTCCCCAATCCGCATTGTTTCTGCTGATAATTAAAATTCCCGTTCCGCTTAGTCCGAATTTTGAAACGAAATGACCTCGCGATGCAGCGGGTCTATCTTTAGCAAAATCCCTCATAATATCTACCAAAACCTGCCAGCTTGAACCAAAGGAAATTGATTGTTTCCATCTCTCTTTGTGCCTTGGTATTTCGGATTCAATTATATTACCCATACTATCAATAACGTTAAGAACATGATTTGTTTCAAAAGTTGTGTTAACGTGCGCCGCAAATCTTTGAATGAACTCATTTTTGAATTCGCTGTTCTCCAACAATTTACGCAGCATTAAAGTTGACCAAGACGGATTGGGCCAATCAGGACCGTTTGTAGCTGTTGCCTGAGCAAGAGTATTTGTATTGTACTGCCCCTGAGCATTACCACCAAAAGTAAAATCAAGATCATAAATCATCCAGCGCCACTTACCTGTTGCAGTTCTTTCGCGCCACAGTTTGGAGTTTGAGCCGGGCCAATCGCCATTTGCAGAATAAATCTCTGCAATTTGGTAATCTATATAATTATCAATATCGGCAATTGATTTTATATAATTATAATTTGCAGGCAGCGCCATATTTTTTGTAGATAAAAAAGTGATCATATCATTATAAGCCGTAACATCGCCATTATTAGCCGTAACATTTTTGCTAATCTCAACAAGATCAATATTATCTTTATCCACACCGTGATGATAATAAACATAATGCTCGTTTAGTTTTTCTCTAAGATTATGAATTCCCCAATATGCGCCATTAATAAACAAAATAGATGGACGATAATTTTGATAATCTAAACTCATCCCCTGCTCAATTAAAGTTTGCACCATTGCATCTCTAAACATGGTGCGCCACCAATCCTGCCCCGAACTGCGAAGTATAAAATTATTAAATTCATTAACAGGAATATCATCAAACAAACGGTACTGAAGTTTATCTGCTCCGTATTCGCCTCTAAAATAAAACGAGAGAGATTTCATCGGATATAAACGGCTGCAACCGCCATAAATTTGCACGCCAGCATTTTCTTCAAAAGCAAGTTTTTTATCTTTTTCAAAAAATTCTATGTGAACAGGTCTCTCCCACGGTTGATTCCAATTTCTTGGACTGCTGACGCAGTATCCCGGAATTCCGTTTGTTCCAATTACATAAATGCCTGATGTATCGCTAAAAAAATTAGCGGGATCTGTTATCAGTGAAATCACAGGCAAATCAGTTTGCTCATTTAAAAAATATGTTGTAGTTACTGTTTCGCTCGGAACATATCCGCTCATAAATGCTCGCGTGCGCAAAACAGTTGTGGAATCAATTTGGATTGGCGAAGTATATACTTTACTTGATTGAACAGGAATAGTTCCATCAGTTGTATATCTTATAGTTACTGCTGGTAAACTGTGCGAAATTGAAACTGTAATTGCTGAAGGATAGAATCCCGCAGACTTTGATAAAATTGGCTTGCCGAGTAAATTAAAAATTCCGGATTCAAGATTTGCAGATGCCGGAGTTGACGGAGAAAACTTGTACCTATTATTTGTTCCGTTTGGAAATCTTCCTTCAGAAATATCCGTTTGCTGCTCTCCAAAAGTAAGTGTGTCTATCAATGTTAAATCAGCGTTGAACAATCCAATGCTTTCGCCCGAAGCGCTAAGTTTAAAGTTTGTATGATTTTTTGTGTTGCCGTCATCAGCCCAAATTAAAACATAACTGTTGGGATTAACTACAAGATCACTTTGAATTTTGAATTTTTGAGGTTGAGATAAATTATCTGTGATGTAATAGTTTTTTAGATTTACAGAAACTAATCCCGGATTATAAATCTCAATCCAATCTGCATAAGCATTAAAATCCGGATCAACAATTGTAGTTGAGTTTGATGCCATAAATTCGTTGATATGTAGATTTTGGGAAAGACTAAAATCCTGCAGTACAAAAAACAAAACAAACATTGCGGCGAGCAGGCTTTGTGGAAATAATTTATTCATAAATCGGCGCTAATTAAAAGTAAAAAATGTTGTTCCAAATATACTGTATAAAGTTTTGGATTATTGGCGCATATTTTTTCTAATAATCTATTTTGAAAAATAAGATCACTTGATTTGAACAACATCTCACTTCAGAATTACTTTTACCAGATACGGCAGATTTTGCGGAATAATCATATTTATTAAAATAATTAAGCAGCTATTAAAAAGATTTTATAAATTCTTCGGTATAAATTAAAACTTAGTTGAAATATTTTTTTTATAAAAAGGGAAGAGACTCCAAATAATTAATAATTTTGTATAACAAAAAAAACAAAAACAATTAAAAGGAATCTCTTATATGAAAAATAG